>Ga0114984_1000200_pt1 | contig 24353 bp, 20 predicted proteins | sample Shrwel1BS1Day1_FD_96987 | JGI IMG/M metagenome (GOLD analysis project Ga0114984, IMG submission 96987) | Subsurface microbial communities from deep shales in Ohio, USA - Utica-3 well 1 S-1-Day1 | ecosystem: Environmental > Aquatic > Deep subsurface > Shale gas/oil reservoir > Produced water/Flow...
CCCCTGCGTCCCGGAATCAGCAGAATCGGAAGAGCCGGAGAAGAACTACGGCGCGGACATTTCAACACTCATCCGCATGATCGAGAACGGGGCGCTATGAAGCCGTTTCAAGCACGGCAATCGGATAACCCGTTTGTTGTTATTTTCCATCCGCGTCAAAATGTTGGAGGAAGCAGATGGCGCGCTGGTTGATCGCCACCGGTCTCGTTCTGGTCGGGCTTGGGCTGATCCTGCAATTTGCGCCGAGCCTGTTCGGCTGGTTTGGCAAGCTGCCGGGGGATCTCGACATCCGTTTCGGGAACAGCCGGGTGTGGGTCCCGCTCAGCTCCATGATTTTGATCAGCCTGGCGCTGACGATCATCCTCAATCTGCTCAACCGGTAGAGGCCCCGTTGCCAGCGCCTATTCCCTTTCGGCTCCGCGTCTGCTCCAATCAGGGGCGGAGCTTCACCATCGATAACCCCGTTGTGCAGCCACTATTTGTATGGTAACGACCACCTACTCCATCGATCCACGCTACCGCGCTACCGCCGGGAGCGGCTATGAGGGCGTGGTGCGCGTCAGTTTTGGAGGCTACTACGGCACGGGCTCCCTGCTGTACGATGGCCGCGCCATTTTGACCGCGGCGCATCTGTTCGCCGGTAAGAGCGGCACCGCCACGGTGCAATTTGAAACCAGCAGCGGGATACAAACCTTCACCACCGCGCAGATAGCGGTACACCCCGGCTACGACGCCAACAGCAACAACGATCTCGCCATCGTCTGGCTCGATACCGCGCCGCCACTCCCCGCCGAGCGCTACACCCTCTACCGCGACAGCGATGAGATCGGCCACAACTTCACCTTTTCCGGTTACGGCATGACCGGCACGGGCAATAGCGGCGCGATCGATGGCAACCCGATCCGGCTGCAGGCGAGCAACCGCTTCGATGCCGAGGGGGCCACCCTCACCCACTATCTCGGCGCGGGGATGAGCTGGACCCCCTTGCCCGGCAGCCAGCTGATCGCCGACTTCGACAATGGATCTCACAGTAACGACGCATTGGGCCAACTGACCGGCCGGTATGATACCGGGCTGGGTCTGGATGAGGGGATGATCGCCCCCGGAGACAGCGGCGGGCCAGCCTTCATCGCCGGCAAAATCGCGGGGGTGGCCAGCTACATCGCCAGCCTGGGCGGCAGCAACTCCCCCGATATCGATGCTCAGACAAACAGCAGCTTTGGCGAGATCGGTGCCTGGCAGCGGGTGAGCGCCCAGCAGCAGTGGATCGATCAAACGCTGCGCCAGCACTACCCAAACCCGCCGACCACACCGAATGAGGTTGAAAAATGGGTCCCCGAGGGGGATGGCGGCACCCACTACGCCTATTTTCTGTTGCAGTTCATCGGGGTGCGTGCCGACCCGGAGCAGATTCTCAGCGTCGATTACGCCACCCGCGACGGCACGGCGCTGGCCGGGCGTGACTACCTCGCCGTCAGTGACACGTTGCGGTTGTATCCCGATGAAAACCAGGCGGTGATCCCGGTCGAGGTGATCGGGGATGAGACGCCCGAGCCCGATGAGATCTTCTACCTCGACGTTTTCAATCCGGTCGGCGGCAGTTTCGGCGCTGGCGTCCTCACCCTCACGGCGGCGCGCACCATCGTCGATGATGATGGCTGGCTCGGGTGATGGGCGAATGGGGGGAGTGCGGAGAGGGGGCCGCCCGCCGACCGTGGGGCCAGGGGCGGCAGCCGAAGCCCCGGCGCGGCGGTGCGCCCGGCCGGGTGGGGACGATCAGCGGAAGGTAAACGCTCCGGCCTCCACATCCACCACGATCTCCTGGCCCGGCTCAAACTCGCCGGCCAGCAGCCGCTGCGCCAGCGGGTTCTCGATCCACTGCTGGATCGCCCGTTTCAATGGCCGTGCGCCATAGACCGGGTCGAAGCCCACATCCACCAGCTTGTCCATGGCGGTGCTGGTCAGTTTGAGACTCAACTCCCGCTCGGCCAGCCGTTTGCGCAGACGATCCAACTGGATCTCGGCGATGCCGGCCACCTGCTCCTTGCGCAGGCTGTGGAACACCACCACCTCATCGATCCGGTTGATCAACTCGGGGCGGAAGTGGGTTCCCACCACCTCCATCACCGCCTGCTTCATCAGGTTGTAATCGTCATCATCGCTGTAGTTCTGAATCAGGTCGGAGCCCAGGTTGGAGGTCATCACCACGATGGTGTTGCGGAAGTCCACGGTGCGCCCCTGGCCGTCGGTCAGGCGGCCATCCTCCAGCACCTGCAGCAGGATGTTGAACACATCCGGGTGCGCCTTCTCCACCTCATCCAGCAGCAGCACCGAGTAGGGTTTGCGCCGCACCGCCTCGGTGAGGTAGCCGCCCTCCTCATAGCCCACATAGCCCGGAGGGGCGCCGATCAGCCGCGCCACGGAGTGTTTCTCCATGAACTCGGACATATCGATCCGCACCATCGCCTCCTCGGTGTCGAACAGGAAGTCCGCCAGCGCCTTGCACAGCTCGGTCTTGCCCACCCCGGTCGGGCCCAGGAACAGGAAGGAACCGTTGGGGCGGTTGGGGTCTGCCAGGCCGGCGCGGGAGCGGCGCACGGCGTTGGCGACGGCCACCACCGCTTCATCCTGCCCCACCACGCGCCGGTGCAGGGCATCTTCCATGCGCAGCAGTTTTTCCCGCTCCCCTTCCAGCATCCTGCTGACCGGGATGCCGGTCCAGCGGGCGACCACTTCGGCCACCTCCTCTTCGGTCACCTTGTTGCGCAGCAGTTTGTGCCCCTCCCCCTGCTGCTCCGAGCTATCGGCGGCGCGCAGCTGTTTCTCCAGCTCGGGGATGCGGCCATACTGCAGCTCCGACATTTTGGCCAGATCACCGGCACGGCGCGCCTGTTCCATCTCGACCCGGGCCTGGTCGAGCTGCTCCTTGATCTGCTGCGAACCCTGCAGACTGGCTTTTTCCGCCTTCCACACCTCCTCGAAGTCGGAATACTCCTTCTCCAGCTTGCTGATGTTCTGCTCCAACTCCTCCAGACGTTTGCGCGACGCCTCGTCCTTCTCTTTTTTCAGCGCTTCATGCTCCATCTTCAGCTGGATCAAGCGCCGTTCGAGACGGTCCATCTCCTCCGGCTTGGAGTCCATCTCCATGCGGATGCGGGAGGCGGCTTCATCGATCAGGTCGATCGCTTTGTCCGGCAGCTGGCGGTCGGTGATGTAGCGTCGGCTCAGTTTGGCCGCGGCGATGATCGCGGAGTCGGTGATATCCACACTGTGGTGGATCTCGTAACGCTCTTTCAGCCCGCGCAGGATGGCGATGGTGTCCTCTTCGGAGGGCTCATCGACCAGCACTTTCTGGAAGCGGCGCTCCAGGGCGGCGTCTTTCTCGATGTACTGGCGGTACTCATTCAAGGTGGTGGCACCGACACAGTGCAGCTCGCCCCGCGCCAGCGCCGGCTTGAGCATGTTACCCGCATCCATCGACCCCTCGGCCTTGCCGGCGCCGACCATGGTGTGCAGCTCGTCGATGAACAGGATGATCTGCCCCTCCTGCTTGGAGAGCTCGTTCAATACCGCCTTCAGCCGCTCTTCAAATTCGCCGCGGAACTTGGCGCCGGCGATCAGCGCCCCCATGTCCAGCGCCAGCACCCGCTTGTTTTTGAGCCCCTCGGGCACCTCACCGTTAACGATCCGCTGCGCCAGCCCCTCGACGATGGCGGTTTTACCAACCCCGGGTTCACCGATCAGCACCGGGTTGTTCTTGGTGCGCCGCTGCAGCACCTGAATGGTGCGCCGAATCTCATCATCGCGCCCGATCACCGGGTCCAGCTTGCCCGCCTCGGCCCGTTCGGTCAGGTCGATACAGTATTTGTCCAGCGCCTGCCGGGTCTCTTCCGCATTGGGATCGTTCACGCTGTCGCCTCCACGCATGTTGTTGATCGCGTTTTCCAGCGCCTGCCGGTCAACGCCGCACTCTTTCAGTATCTTGCCGGCGTCGCTTCTGTCCTCGAGCATCGCCAGCAGCACCAGCTCACTGGCGATATACTGGTCACCGCGCTGCTGCGCCAGTTTTTCGGTCAGATTGAACAGCCGGGCCATGTTCTGGGAGAGGCGGATTTCGCCATCCGGGTTGCTCACCACCGGCAGCCGGTCGAGCGCCTCCCCCACCTTGGTGGTCAGGGCCATCCGATCGACCCCGGCCTGGCGCAGCAGGGGCGCCACCGAGCCGTTCTGCTGCTGTAAAAAAGCGGCCAACAGGTGGACCGGCTCGATCATGTTGTGGTCCTTGCCGATCGCCAGTGACTGGGCGTCGGACAGGGCTTCCTGAAGTCGTGAAGTGAATTTATCCGGGCGCATGAACTCTCCTGTGAATCTTTCTGTGCCAAGGCCCGACGCTTGCTCGGGGCGGGCCGTTGGCGTTGCCTTTGCCCCTATAGATAGGGACTATCGCGCCCACTTCAAGCGCGGGCTGTCATTAAACCGAACACATTTCACCCAGCGGTTGGCTTTCTTGATCCTGTCATGGTGCGCTGCTACAAGGTTCCACTGCACCCCGGCAAACCCCAAACATCCCGGCAAACCCCGATGGAGGAGTGGTGAGATGAGTCAGAGCAAGCATTTTGATCCCGAGGATCATCCCGAACTGGAACAGACCGATTTCGGTCGTTTGGCCGCCCAAGGGATCAGCCGGCGCGGTTTTCTGCGTGGCGGCGCGACGGCCATGGGGCTGTTTCTGGCCGCCAACCCCCTGGCGCGGGCGGTGGCGGCGGCCACCCAACCCGCCCCCGGCACCCTACTGGGGTTCAAGGCGGTAGCGGCCAGCGGCGCCGACACCTTCGTGGTGCCGGAGGGCTACCTGGCCAGGCCGCTGATCTCCTGGGGCGATCCGATCCTCGCGGGGGCACCGCCGTTTGATCCATCCGGCAGGCAAGCGGCGGCCGCCCAGGCGGGCCAGTTCGGTGACAACAACGATGGCATGAGCCTGTTCCCACTGACCCAGGAGCGCGCCGTGCTGGCGGTCAACAATGAGTACACCAATTACGAATACCTGTTTGCCCACCAGGGCAAGCAAGCGCTGAGCGCCGATGAGGTGAAGAAAGCGCAGGCCGCCCACGGGGTCTCCCTCTTCGAGATCGAACGCAGCCGTGACGGCCAGTGGCGGGTGAAGCGGGACTCTGACTACAACCGCCGCATCACCGCCTACACGCCGATGGTGGTGAGCGGCCCGGCAGCGGGCCACCCCCTGCTGCAGACCGCCGCCGACCCCAGCGGTCGCCACGTGCTGGGCACGGTGAATAACTGTGCCAACGGCCAGACCCCCTGGGGCACCTACCTGAGCTGCGAAGAGAACTTCCACTACTACTTTGCCTCCGACCAGGAGGTGGAGCTGGCGGCGCGGGAGAAGCGCTACGGCCTCAAGCCGAGCAACCGCGACTACCAGTGGTACCGCCACGATGAGCGCTTCGATCTGGCCAAACACCCCAACGAGCCCCACCGCTTCGGCTGGGTGGTCGAGATCGATCCGCTGGACCCGACCGCCCCGCCGAAGAAGCGCACCGCGCTGGGCCGTTTCAAGCATGAGAACGCGGCCCTGACCATCGACCGCTCCGGCCACTTGGTGGTCTATCTGGGCGATGACGAGCGCGGCGAGCATCTCTACCGGTTTGTCTCCCGCGATCGCTACGACCCGGCCGATCCGCAGGCCAACCGCGATCTGCTGGATGCGGGTACCCTTTATGTGGCGCGCTTTTACGCCGACGAGGGGGAGATCGAGGGGTGGGGGGAGTGGATCGAGCTGAGCCACGGCAAAAACGGCCTGACCGCCGAGAACGGTTTTGCCGACCAGGCAGAGGTGCTGATCTTCGCCCGCCAGGCGGCCACCCGGGTTGGTGCCACCACCATGGATCGCCCGGAATGGGTGGCCATCCACCCGGACAACGAGGTGGTGTTCTGCAGCCTGACCAACAACAAAAACCGCGGCAGCGAGGGCCAGCCGGTGGGCGGGCCCAACCCGCGCGCCAACAACCTGTATGGCCAGATCCTGCGCTGGTGGCCGCGGCGGGGCAGCCATCTGGACGACCGCTTCAAGTGGGATCTGTTCGCCCTGGCCGGCAACCCGACCGTCGCCGAGGGGCTCTACGCCGGCAGCGACAACATCAACGCCGACAACATGTTCAACAGCCCGGACGGCCTCGGCTTCGATGGGGCCGGCCGGCTCTGGATTCAGACCGACGGCGCCTACAGCAACGAGGGGGCGTTCGCCGGCATGGGCAACAACCAGATGCTCTGCGCCGACCCGCAAAGCGGCGAGATCCGCCGCTTTGCCACCGGCCCCATCGCCTGCGAGCTCACCGGTATGGCCTTCACCCCGGATCAGCGCACCCTCTTCGTCGGGGTCCAGCACCCGGGGGAGGATCTGGCACCCTCCCACTTCCCGGGCGGCGGCAACAGCAAACCGCGCTCCACCGTCATGATGATTCAGCGTCAAGATGGCGGCGTGATCGGCAGCTGAGCCCGCGTCACCGCCTCGCTGCCCGGCCCGATCGGCCGGGCTTTTTTTGCTCCGTCGGCGGGCAACGGGCGGCCGCCTGCCTCCGCTGGGCCGAGCGGCAACCGCCACTGCAACCGGCGCAGCCGGAAGGTTCGCTACTGCAGCCACGGGCCCCCAGGCTGGCCCGGATGCGGCGCACCAGCCAGACGCTCACCAGCAGCACCAGCCCCGCCAGCACGATCCAGTCGAACCCTGTCATCGCGTTCATAGCCACCTCTGCCCGATCTGGAAGGTCAACCAGGCGAACAGCCACGCCAGGCTCAGCCCCAGCAGCAGCGACACCCCCGCCCAAAGCCAGCGGCCGGTCTCGCGCCGAATGACCGCCAGCGTAGCCAGACAGGGCATATACAGCAGGGTATACACCATGAAGGCCAGACCGGCGCTGGCCGGCAGCGACTGGCCGATCGCCTGCTGCAACTGGATGGTGTCGTCGCCACCGGCATGGTAGGCCACCGCCAGCGTGGCCACGATCACCTCCTTGGCCAGAAAGCCGGAGAGCAGCGCCACGGTTTCACGCCAGCCAAACCCCAGCGGGGCGAACAGCGGTGTCAGCGCGTGGCCCAACTGCAACAGCAATGGCTCACCGCCACGGGGAAAGGTTTGCAGCAGCCAGATCAGGATCGAGCCCACCAGAATCACCGTGCCCACCTTGCGCAAAAAATCCCGGCTGCGATCCCAAAGATGCAGCAGCAGCGAGCGCCACCCCGGCATCCGCCAGGGCGGCAGCTCCATGACGAAAGTTTCATCATGCTCTGCCGGCAGCACCCGGGCGAAGACTGCCGCGCAGGCCAACGCCACCAGCACACCCAGCCCGTAAACGGCAAACAGTACCATGCCGGCGTGGTCTGGAAAGAACACGCCGGCGAGTAGCAGCAGTACCGGCAGCCGTGCCGAGCAGCTCATGAAGGGGTTGATCAAAATGGTGATCAGGCGGGCTCGCGGCTCCTCGATGGAGCGGGTCGCCATGATCGCCGGCACATTACAGCCAAACCCCATCACCAGAGGCACCAGGGACTTGCCGTGCAGGCCAAGCCGGCTCAACAGCTGATCCACCAAAAAGGTGGCCCGCGCCATGTAGCCACTCTGCTCCAGCAGCTCCATGAAAAGAAACAGCAGCACCACATTGGGCAGAAACACCAGCACGCCGCCGACCCCGGCGAGGACGCCATCGACCAGCACCTCCCGCAGCAGCGATGGCGGCAGCCACTGCGTCACCTGGGCGGAGAGCCACTCCACCCCTTGGGCGATCCACTCCGCCGGCAGCGCGCCGGCGGTAAAGGTGGTCTGGAACATCAACCCCAACAGCGCGATCAGAATCGGCAGCCCCAGCCAGCGGTTGAGCACGATACGATCGAGTCGGTCATCGGCCGGATTGCGCTCGGCATGGCTCAGCCCCACCCGGTGCAGCAGGCCATGCACCCAACCGTAGCGCCCCTCGGACAGCCACTCGGCGGCGCTGAGTTCATGCTCGCTCTGGATGGCACTCACCCCCTCCTCCAGAATGGCCCGCTGCGCGGCGCTCAAGGTGAAATCCGCGTCGCCGCCGGACTCCAGCCAGCGTACTCCCCGCCAGCGCGGCACACCGTGCCGCTCCAGCCGTTGCAGCAGCGCCTCGATATGGGGCTCATATTCGATTTTGAGCGCCGCCGTGGCGCTCGGTTGCCGCAGCGCGGCCACGATCGCATCCAGCAGCTGCTCGCGGTAGCGCTTGTGCCGGCCATCGCTGGGCAGCACCGGCACGCCCAGCGCCGCGGAGATCCCATCCAGGTCTGGCCGGACGCCGCTACGCTCTGTCTCATCCAGCATGTTCACGGCCAGCAGCAGCGGCAGATTCTGCTCCAGCAACTGGCTGGTCAACGCCAGGTGTCGGCCCAGGTTGGTGGCATCGAGCACGTTGACCACCAGGTCCGGCCGCTCCCGTGCCAGGTACTCCCTCGCCACCCGCTCTTCGCTGCGGTTCTGGCTCAGGGAGTAGATGCCGGGCAGATCGATGATCTTCAGTCGAATCCCCTGGTGGGTACATTCCCCGCTGCGGCCACTGACGGTCACCCCGGAGAGATTGCCGGTGCGCTGGTTGGCGCCGGTGAGCTGGTTGAACAGCGAACTTTTGCCGCAGTTGGGGTTGCCGATCAGGGCGATGGTATAGCAGCGCTCATTCATGTTGCGGTTGAATCCGAATATGGCGCGCATCCGCGTTGCGCAGACAAAACTGCTGCTGACCGATCAGGTAGGCACGGGGATCGCCCAGCAGCGCCTTGCTGCGCAGCTCCACCCGCTGCCCCCGGCGGATCCCCAGTGCCGCCAGCCGCTGCCGCAAGGGGGGTGGCCCCTCCAGCGCGGTGATCGAGGCCACCTGGCCGACCTTCAGATCGGTCAGATCCATGGCGAGAGCGCCTCTTTCTCCAGTGGCAGCCAGATCAGACTCGCCATGCGACCGGTGACGCCGTCGCGGCGGTAGGAGAAGAACAGCTCCCGCTGGGTAAAGGTGCAGTACTCGCCACCGAAGATCGCGCCGACACCGGCCCGGTTCAGGCGCAGCCACGCCAACTGGTAGAGATCCGCCAGCCAGCGGCCGGGGTGGAGCGGCGAGGGGGCAAAGGACTGCTCGGCGGCGGTCAGCCGTTCACAGAAGGCGGTACGCACCTCGGCGCCGACCTCGAAGGCCAGTGGCCCGATCGCCGGCCCCAGCCAGGCGTGTACCCGCGCCGGAACCTCGAAGCAGGCCAGTGTCGCCTCCAGCACCCCGTTCAGCAGCCCGCGCCAGCCAGCGTGGGCGGCGGCGACCCGCCCCCCGGCGGGATCGGCGAACAACACCGGCAGGCAATCCGCCGTCAGCACCGCGCAGGCCACGCCGGGGGTGGCGCTCCAGCAGGCGTCGGCCCGCCGGACCCGGCCATCACCCCGCGCTTCGACCACCTCGCTGCCATGTACCTGCGCCAGCCATTGGGGTGTGATGCCGCCGACCACCTGCTGTAACCGCCAGCGGTTGGCGGCGACGGCCTCCGCTCGATCCCCCACATGGTCGGCCAGATTGAGTGCGGCCCAGGGTGGCTGGCTCACCCCCCCGATGCGGGTGGTGGTGCAGGCGCCGACGGTGTCAGAGAGCGGCCACTGCGGTCGGATCAGTTTCATGGCTCGTAATCGTATTCCTGTGCATCTTTTTTCAGTACCGCCAGCAGCTGGCGCATATCCTCGGGCAGGTCGATCTCCCAGGAGAGGAGCTCGCCGCTGGTGGGGTGGTAGAGCTCCAGCTTTTTGGCGTGCAGCGCTTGGCGATGAAACCCCTTCAGCGCCCGCTGCAGGGCGCCGCTGGCCCCCTTCGACAGGCGGAAACGACCGCCATAGAGCGGGTCCCCCACCAGAGGGTAGTTGATGTGCGCCATGTGCACCCGGATCTGATGGGTGCGGCCGGTCTCCAGCTTGAGCCGGATATGGGTGTGGGCAGGAAACTTCTCCACCACCCGGTAGTGAGTGATCGCTTCCTTGCCCACCCCCACCACCGCCATCTTCTGCCGGTTTCTGGCGTGGCGGCCCATCGGCTCATCGACGCAGCCACCGCCGGTCATCACGCCGTTCACCACCGCCTCATATTCACGCCCCATGGTGCGCGTCTGCAGCTGGGCCACGAGGTTGGTCTGGGCGACGATGGTTTTGGCGACCACCATCAGGCCAGTGGTGTCTTTGTCCAGCCGATGCACGATGCCGGCGCGGGGCACCTGGGCAATATCGGGGCAGTGGTGCAGCAGAGCGTTCATCAACGTGCCGCTCTCATGCCCCGCCGCCGGATGCACCACCAGCCCGGCCGGTTTGTCGATCACCATGATCGCCGCATCCTCGTGGATGATCGTCAGCGGGATCGGCTCCCCGGCGTGGTTTTCGATCCGTTTGAGCTCGGTTTTGACCTCGATCCGCTCGCCCCCGTTGAGCTTGTCCCGGGGCCGGAGCACCCGGCCGTCTACGGTCAGAGTCCCCGCCTTGATCCACTCCTGCAGGCGGGAGCGGGAGTACTCCGGGAATAGCTGCGCGACCGCCTGATCCAGTCGCATTCCGAACATCTCGTTCGGTACCTCTGTTTCCAACTCTAGCTGTTCTGACATCGATGGGATTCTTGGGCGGCGAATGTTTTGGCATGGGCTCCGGTTATGGTTAAATAGACCGGACACTATCTGGCCAGTATAACCGAATCCGGCCATCCACGCCGAACTCGGCTTCCAGCATCGGGAATGATCAACATGCGACCCTTGAAAATCTTGGCTACTTTGGCGCTCGTCGGCCTGCTCTCTGCCTGCTCCTGGTTTGGCGGCGACAAGGTAGAGCCGGAGGTGCCGGAGCAGCAGCTCTATGAGGAGGCGCTCAGCGCCCTGGACGCCGACAACTACAGCCTGGCGATCGAGAAGCTGCAACTGCTGGAGGCCCGCTACCCGTTTGGCCGCTACTCGGAGCAGGCCCAGCTGGAGCTGATCTACGCCTACTTTCGCAACTACGAGCCGGAATCCGCGCGGGCGGCCGCCGACCGCTTCATCCGCCTGCACCCGAACCACGACAACATCGACTACGCCTACTACCTCAAGGGGCTGACCTCCTTCGAACAGGACCGCTCATTTTTCGAGAACTACCTGCCGCTCGACGCCAGCCAGCGTGACCCCGGCGCCGCGCTGGAATCTTTCGAGAGTTTCTCCATCCTGCTCAACCGTTACCCGCAGAGCGAGTATGCCCCGGATGCGCAAAAGCGGATGCAGTACCTGAAAAACCGACTGGCGACCCATGAGATCCATGTGGCATCGTATTACATGCGCCGCCAGGCCTGGGTGGCCGCGGCCAACCGGGGGCGCTATGTGGTCGAAAACCTGCAGGAAACCCCGGCCGTTCCCGATGCGCTGGCGATCATGGCCGAGGCCTACACCGAGCTCAACCTGCATGATCTGGCCAACAATGCGCTGGAAGTTTTGCGCCTGAACTACCCGGAGTACCAGATCCGTCCCTTCAAGCAGGAAAATGTCACCCTGCTGCAGGCGGCCAGCTTTGGTCTGCTCGGCGGGGAAGAACCGGCGCAGCCGGCCCGCCCCACCCCGGCCGCCGAGCGCCTACGGGCCGAGGCGCAAAAACGGGCCGAGGCAGAGAAGAGCGCCGAGGAGCGCTCACTGTTCAGCCGCATCACCTTTGGCGTGTTTGACGACGACAACCCGCAGCAGGAAGCCCAGTAGGGCCAACGCACTCCCGCTGCGCTCCCGCAGGGTGCTGGAGGGCCGGGGTCAGACGCCGGCCTTCCAGCCCGAGGTGATCGGATAGCGCCGGTCACGCCCAAACCCGCGCTGGGTCACCCGCGGCCCGATCGGAGCCTGGCGCCGCTTGTACTCGTTGCGATCCACCAGCTGCACCACCCGATTCACCTCCTCTGCCGAAAACCCCGCGGCGATGATCGCCGCCGCGGAGTAGTCCCGTTCGATATAGAGCTCGAGAATGCGATCCAGCACCGCGTAATCGGGCAGGCTGTCCTGATCGGTCTGCCCCGGGGCCAGCTCCGCCGAAGGCGGCCGCTCGATCACCCGCGGCGGAATGACCGCCGAGAGCGTGTTGCGATAGCGCGCCAGGCGGTACACCCGGGTCTTGGCGACATCCTTGAGCAGATCAAAACCCCCGGCCATGTCGCCATACAGGGTGGAGTAGCCCACCGCCATCTCACTCTTGTTGCCGGTGGTCAGCACCAGATAGCCTTTCTTGTTGGAGAGCGCCATCAGCAGCACCCCACGGCAGCGTGCCTGCAGATTCTCTTCGGTGGTGTCCGGTTCCAGCCCTTGAAACTGTGGCGCCAGCTGCTGCATGAAGCTGTCATAGATCGGTTCGATGGAGATCACGTCGTATTGAATTCCCAGCGCCCGCGCCTGCGCCTGCGCATCCTCGAGGCTGATCGACGAGGTATAGCGAAACGGCATCATCACCGCCTCGACCCGATCCGCCCCCAGCGCATCCACCGCCACCGCCGCCGTCAGGGCGGAATCGATCCCCCCGGAGAGCCCCAGCACCACGCCGCGAAAGCCGTTTTTATCGACGTAGTCGCGCACCCCCTGCACCAACACCCGATAGAGCAGGGCATCGTGGCTCGGCTCACTCACACTGGCCTGCTCCGGTTGCAGCCGGGCCGTGGCCGGCTCGAAGGTGCAGCTGTAAAGCGCCTCCTGGCAGTGCTCTCCCTGAAACAGAATCTCCCCCTGGGCCGAGACCAGCATGGAGCCGCCATCGAACACCAGCTCATCCTGGCCGCCGGTCAGGTTCAGGTAGACCAGGGGCGCATCCAGCTGGCGCGCCCGCCGGTGCAGCAGCTCGCGCCGCTGCGCCGGTTTGCCGATATGGAACGGGGAGGCGTTGAGGATCAACACCAGCTCGGCGCCGGCCGCCCGCAGCTGCGCCACCGGCCCCTCGTTCCAGATATCTTCGCAGATGGCCAGGCCGACCCTTGCCCCGCGGTGCTCGAACACCCCGCCCCCCTGGCCGACCGCGAAGTAGCGCATCTCGTCGAACACCTGAAAGTTGGGCAGGCACTGCTTGGCGTACTCATGCATGATCTCGCCATCACGGATCACCCCGGCCATGTTGTAGAGCACCCCCTGCCGGTGGCAGGGGTAGCCCAGCACCAGCGTAACCCCCCGCACGCTGGCCAGGATGCGCTGCAGCGCATCCTGAACGCGCTGCTCCAGGCTGGGGCGCAGCAGCAGGTCTTCGGGGGGGTAGCCGCTCAGGGCCAGTTCAGGAAACAGCACCAGATCAGCGTTCAGCTCATCGCGTGCCCGGAGGGCGGTAGCGATGATACGCTCCGCATTGCCGGGGATATCGCCCACCAGCAGATTCAACTGGGCCATCACGACCCGGATCGATGTACTCATCTCGCTCCCGCGGTTGCTCAAAGTGGCTGCAAACGTCCAGCGGGAGAGTATGCCTCAGGATCGACCACGGGTGAACGCCCGAGCAGCAGATCGGTCAGCAGGCGGGTGGATGCCGGCGCCAATACCAGGCCGTTGCGGTAGTGCCCGGTATTCAGCTGCAGCCCTTGCCAACCGGGTACGGCGCCGATGAAAGGGACGCCGTCCGGCGAGCCGGGGCGCAGGCCGGCCCAGTGGTGCTCCACCTCGCACCGGGCCAGATCGGGCGCGATGGCGGTGGCGGTGGCCAGCAGGGAGCGCCGGGCCTGCTCGGTGGTTTGTTTGTCAAAGCCCACCCACTCCAGCGTGCTGCCCACCAGCACACGGCCATCGTTGCGCGGGATGAGATAGCGCCCCTCCAACATCACCACCCGATCGACCAGCCCCACGGGGGCACGGAACACCATCATCTGCCCGCGCACCGGCTCCACCGGCAGCTGCAGCCCCAGGGTGGCCAGCAGCTTTCCGCTCCAGGCCCCTCCGGCCAGGATCACCTGATCGGCCGGGAACCGCCCCTGCGCCGTCTCCACCCCGGTCACCCGCTCCCCCCGGGTGGTGAAGCCCGTGACCGGGGTATTTTCATGCAGGCTGATGTGGGGGTGGTTGCGGACACTTTCACGCAGCGCCCGGCCAAGGCGGGGATTGCGGATACTGGCAACCTCCGGCATCCAGATGGCGGCGTCGAAACCGGCCGCCAGCCGGGGTTCGGTTGCATAGATGAAGGGGGCTTCGACCCGGCTCAGGGGGCGGTGGTAACGCTTTGCCCACGCCAGCGCGCGCCGCTCCTCCTCCGGCTCCACCGCCAGCATCAGCATCCCCTTCTGGCGCAGCTCCGGGTCGCAGCCGGTCTCGGCGTGGAGCTCTTCGGCCAGATGCACGTAGCTGCTCTGGGACCACAGCGCCAGGGCCGTTATCTCATCGCTGTAACGCCACGGGTAGAGCGGCGAGACGATGCCGCCCCCCGCCCAGGAGGCCTCGCGGGCACACTGGCCGCGCTCGAGCAGTGTGACGCTGGCACCGGCCTGCGCCAGCAGGCGGGCATTCATCAAGCCGATGACACCGCCACCGGCTATCAGAAAATCGGACATGGAACGACGCTCCTTTGTTGGCTGTTGCCACCCGGCCCCGGCGCCGGAAGCTGTTTTCATTTCAGGGGGCGACCACCTCCGTGCGCACCCGGCCCAGCAGGGAGACCACCAGCCGGTGTTCCACCTCGCTGCTGGAGCTCTGCAGCACAAACGTGCCGTTGGAGCCTCCCCGCGCGGTGCCATCGGCCTGGTAGACCAGGGAGTCCCCCCGATTCCAGACCGCACTGACCGCCGGGTGGAAGCGCACCGCGTAGGCAACGCTCTCCCCCGCGCCGACCCTGCGATCCTGGTTCTGGTCGACAAACTGCAGCGCCCCTTGCCAGCGCTGCTGGCCCACGCGGCTGGTGCCGGCACACTGGACCCCGTCGTGGGAGCGGCACACCGTCACCCGGCTGTTGCGTGCCAGCGCTTCCATGCGGGCGTGGGCCAGCAGGGCGCGCAGTTCGGTTTGGGTCGAACCCAGCCGGTTGGCGGCCAGCAGGGCACTGAAGCTGCCCGGGCCGATCGCCATCAGGATAGCCAGTATGGCAATGACCACCAGGCATTCGATCAGCGTAAGCCCCCGCTGGGCGTGCGGGGCGGTGGTATAGGTACGATCATCCATGATCTGCCCTCGTGCTCTTAGTGTGTTAAGACCGTTCTCGGCCTGAGCCCGGACGTTACAGACTGGACAGCCGCCCAGCGGTTGTCAAGTGGCCTCGACCCGCTCCACCTGCACCTCGAACAGCAGGGTTTTGCCGGCCAGGGGATGGTTGAAGTCCACCCGGACCGTGTCGGCGTCGAGCTCGACCACCACCCCCGGCAGCTCCCCGCCCGGTTCCTGAAACAGGACCACCAGCCCCACCTCCAGCTCCATCTCCCGGAACTGGCCGCGCGGCAGGGTCTGGATGTTGGCGGGGTTGTGGTGGCCGAAACCACGCTCGGGGGCGATGGTCAGCTCGACATGGTCACCGGCCCGGAGCCCGAGCAGCGCCTGCTCGAACCCCTCCGGGAGGGTGCCGTCGCCGAAGGTGAAGCTGGCGGGCGGGGCATCGAAGTTACCGTCGATGAGCACGCCATCGGGCAGCTTGATTGCGAAATGGAGCGTAACCCGGGTTCCAGGTCCGATGGCGACCTCTGTCATCTCTGTTCCTCAGCGGTTGTGCCGTCATGGCTGCGCAGCATGTCGATCAGCAGGGCGAGGCTGCCCAGCGTGATCGCCGAATCCGCGATATTGAAAGCGGGAAAGTAATACCCCCCCCAGTGGAGGGAGATGAAATCCACCACATGGCCGTGCACCATCCGGTCATACAGGTTGCCCAGCGCACCGCCCAGCAGCAGCGCCAGGCCGACCCCCAACCAACGCTGCCCCGCCGGGGTGCGCCCCATCCAGCGCAGCAGGAAGGCGCTCATCGCCAGCGCGATCGCCACGAACAGCCAGCGCTGCCAGCCGCCCCCGCCGGCCAGAAAACTGAACGCGGCGCCGCTGTTGTAGAGCAGAGTGAGGTCGACCAGCGGCGCCAGCGGCAGCGGGGTGGCGTAGTCCAGCAGGCGCTGCGCCAGATATTTGCTGCCCAGATCGAGCAGGATCACCACCAGGCTGAGCCAGAGCCAGCGCCGGGCGCTGCCCCCCGTTTTCGACGTGAGATTCATCAGGCGAAGTGGCGGGTTTCCCCCTCCCCGGCAACATTGCTGACACAGCGCCCGCACAGCTCCGGGTGCTCGGGATCGCTGCCCACCTCTTCGCGGTGGTGCCAGCAGCGGCTGCATGTGGTGTGCGCTGAAGCGGCCACCGCCACCTCGAGGCCATCCACCTCCGTGGCACGGGCGCCCCCGGCTTCACTGAGCGGTTTCAGCGTGGCCTCGGAGGTGAGCAAAACAAAGCGCAGCTCATCGCCCAGCCGTTCCAGATCGGCCCGCAGCCTGTCGTCCACATAGAGGGTCACCTCCGCCGCCAGGGAGGCTTTCACCAGCTTCTCGTTGCGGGCATCCTCCAGACACTTGTTGACGGCGTGTTTCACCGCCATCACCCGTTGCCAGAACTCGCGGTCGAAGGGATCGTCGTCAGCCAGCTCGAACAGTTCCTCATACCAGGTGGTCAGCAGCACCGAGTCCCGCCGCTCTCCCGGCAGCGCCTCATAGATCTCTTCCGCCGTGAAGGTGAGGATCGGCGCCACCCAGCGCACCAGCGCCTGAGCGATGTGAAACAGGGCGGTCTGGCAGGAGCGGCGCGCCAGCGAGTCGGGTTGGGTGGTGTACTGGCGGTCCTTGATGATATCCAGGTAGAACCCGCCCAGCTCCTGCACGCAGAAATGGTGCACCTGCTGGTACACGTCGAGAAAACGGTAGTTGTCGTAGGCCGCGATCACCTGCTGCTGTAACCGGGCAGTGGCGTCCACCGCCCAGCGATCGAGCGCCAGCATATCGGCGGCGTCGACGCAATGAGCGCTTGGCTCGAAGCCGTTGAGGTTGGCCAGCAGAAAGCGGGCGGTGTTACGGATACGGCGGTAGGCGTCGGCGGTACGCTGCAGAATTTGCTTGGATACGGCCATCTCGCCGGAGTAGTCGGTGGAGGCGACCCAGAGGCGCAGGATGTCGGCGCCAAGGGTTTCGGTGACCTCCTGCGGGGCGATCACGTTGCCGAGCGATTTGGACATCTTGTAGCCCTTCTCGTCGACGGTGAAGCCGTGGGTCAGCACCTGCCGGTAGGGGGCGCAGCCGTTGATGGCGATGGAGGTTTTCAGCGACGACTGGAACCAGCCGCGGTGCTGATCGGACCCCTCCAGGTAGAGATCGGCCGGGAAGCGCAGCTCCTCCCGCACCCGCAGCACCGCGTGGTGGGTGACACCGGAGTCGAACCAGACATCCAGCGTGTCGGTGACCTTGTCGTAGTCGGCCGCCTCGGCACCCAGCAGTTCGCTCGCGTCCAGCTCGAACCAGGCGTCGATGCCACTGTGTTCGATCCGCTGCGCCACCTGCTCGATCAGCTCGGCGGTGCGCGGATGCAGCGCACCGGTTTGCTTGTGGGTGAACAGGGTGATCGGCACCCCCCAGGTCCGCTGGCGGGAGACACACCAGTCGGGGCTCTGCTCCACCATGGACTCGATCCGGTTCTGGCCCCACTCGGGGAACCACTGCACCCCCTCGATCGCCTCCAATGCCTGCGCCTTCAGCCGCTTCGCCTCCATGGAAATAAACCACTGCGGTGTGGCCCGGTAGATCAGGGGCGTTTTGGTGCGCCAGCAGTGGGGGTAGCTGTGGCGAAAGCGTTTCATGTGGACCAGTTTGCCTTCCCGCTCCAGCGCCTCGCAGATCGGGCCGTCCGCCTCGTAAACATGGAGGCCGGCAAACTCCCCCGCCGCATCGCTATAGGTGCCGTCAGCTTGCACCAGGTTCAGGGTTCCCAGGCCGTACTGCTGGCCCACCAGGAAGTCTTCCACACCGTGGTCGGGCGCGGTGTGCACCGCCCCGGTGCCCGCCTCGGTGGTGACATGCTCGCCGAGGACCACCGGTACCTGCTTCGCCTGGAGCGGATGGTGGAGCCGCATCAGCTCCAGCGCGCTGCCGTTGCAGGTCGCCAACACCTCGAATTTGTCCACCCCCCAGCGTGCCATGGTCGCCTCCACCAGCTCGGCGGCCACCACCAGGCGGTCAAGCCCCTGCTCGGTGTGGGCTTCCACCAAGGCATAATCCAGCGCGCCATTGAGCGCCACCGCCTGGTTGGCCGGGAGGGTCCAGGGGGTGGTGGTCCAGATCACCAGCGACACCGGGATCTCACTGGCGCCGACGCCGAACAGCGCCAGCACTTTTTCCTGATCGACAAAGGTGAAGCGCACGTCGATGGCGGTGGAGCTCTTTTCCTGATACTCCACCTCGGCCTCGGCCAGGGCGGACTGCCCCACCACGCTCCAGTAGACCGGCTTGTACCCTTTCACCAGGTGGCCGTTGTCGACGATCTTGCCCAGCGCCCGCACGATGTTGGCTTCGGTGGCAAAATCCATGGTCAGGTAGGGGTGTTGCCAATCGCCGAGTACCCCCAGACGGATGAAGTCCGCCTTCTGCCCGGCAACCTGCTCGGCGGCATACTCGCGGCACTTCTGCCGAAACTCACGGTAGGGTACTTTGTCACCGGCCTTGCCGATCAGGGTTTCGACCTTGTGTTCGATCGGCAGGCCGTGGCAGTCCCAGCCCGGCACGTAGGGCGCGTCAAAGCCACTGAGGATTTTGGACTTGATGATCATATCCTTGATCACCTTGTTGACCGCGTGACCGATATGGATCTTGCCGTTGGCGTAGGGGGGACCATCGTGCAGGATAAAGGTCTGCCGCCCCTCGCCCTCTGCCCGCAACTGACGATACAGCCCGATCTTCTCCCAATGGGCGAGCCGATCCGGCTCACGCCGCGGCAGGTTGCCGCGCATCGGAAACGCCGTTTCCGGCAGGTTCAGTGTCGCTTTGTAATCGGTCATAACAGGTCGTTTCCCGTGGTAAGGTCAGGCTCGGCTTGCTGCGCAAACCAGGCCCGGACATGGTCGATATCGGCTTCTATCTGGGCCTTGAGGGCATCCAGGCCCGCAAAGGCCCGTTCGGGGCGGACAAAATGCAAAAACTCCACCCGCATCAGGCAGCCATACAGTTCCGGGCCGCCGTAGTCGAGCAGATGGGCTTCCAGTACCGGCTGGCGGCCATGCACCGTGGGGCGCACGCCAACGTTGCTGATCGCCGGCAGGCACTGGCCATCGAAGTGTGCCCAGGCGGCGAACACCCCCCGCAGCGGACAGGGGTAGCGGTGCATGCGCACGTTGGCGGTCGGCACGCCAAGCTGCCGCCCCAGCTGCTGGCCGTGGAGCACCCGCCCGGTGACCGCGTAGCGCCGGCCCAAAAGTTGCTCGGCCAAGGCAAAATCATTCCGTTTCAGCGCGTTGCGCACCCGTGTGCTGCTGACACGCTCGCCCAGCAGGGTGAAGGTGTGGGTGTTCTCGACCGTGAAGCCGCGGCGTTCACCGGCGGCACACAGCATGTGGTAGTCGCCGCGACGGTCGCAGCCGAAACGGAAATCATCCCCCACCACGAAATGCGCCACCGCCAACCCCTGCAACAGCAGCTCCTCGATGAACGCTTCCGCGGACATCTGTCGCAGGCGGGCGTTGAAACTGAGGCAGAGCACCCGATCCACCCCCTCGGTCGCCAGCAGGCGGACCTTTTCCCCGAAGCGGGTCAGGCGGGGGGGGACATCGTCCCCGCCGAAGAACTCCCGCGGCTGCGGCTCGAAGATGATGACCACACTCGGCAGCCCAAGCGCGCTCGCCCTCGCCTTGACCTGCGCCAGCACCTGCCGATGGCCCAGATGAACACCATCGAAGTTGCCGATCGTTGCCACGCAGCCACGATGGCGGTCGCGCAGGTTGTGTAAGCCTCGTATCAATTCCATGCGGTCGTCGAGCCAGCGCCAAAAATCGGGACTGCGAAGTATAGCCTACTCTGCCCCCGGCGAGTACCGCTCACACCGTTCACCCACGCAGGTGGCGCAGGCGCAGTCCCGTGGCCAGCAGTGTCAGCAGGTAGCCCCCCGCCCCGGCCACCACCAGCTGCGCCATCCAGCGCGCCCGCAACCAGAGGTCGGCCTCGAGCCAGTTGCCGCACAGGCTCTGCACCATCAGCAGCACCCCCACCAGCACAGCGCAGGCGCTGAGCAGCCGCAGCAGCAGCACCCCCCAGCCCGGCTGCCAGCGGAACACTCCCTCCTGCATCAACCCATGCAGCAGCCAGCCGGCGTTCAGGAACGCAGAGAGCGAGGTTGCCAGCGCCAACCCCACATGATCCAGCGGCCAGATCAGGATCAGGTTGAGCACCATGTTGGCCACCATCGCCTTGACCGCGATCTTGACCGGGGTTTGGGTGTTCTGGCGGGCAAAATAGCCCGGCGCCAGCACCTTGATCAGCATGAACGCCAGCAACCCAAACGCATAGGCACGCAGGCTCATGGCGGCCATCAGCACATCCCGCGCGGTCATCTCACCGTAGTGGAACAGGGTCGCGATCAGCGGCTCGGCCAGCACCATCAGCGCCAGCGCCGCCGGCAGGCCGATCAGCAGGATCATGCGGATCGCCCAGTCCAGGGTGCGGGCGAAGCGCTCCGGGCTCTTTTCGGTGTGGATGCGGGAGAGGCTGGGCAGAATCACGGTGGCGATGGCGATGCCGAACACCCCCAGCGGCAGCTCGGAGAGCCGGTCGGAGTAGTAGAGCCAGGAGACACTGCCGGTCTGCAAAAATGAGGCCAGCACGGTGTCGAGCAGCAAGTTGATCTGCGCCACGGAAACCCCAAACAGTGCCGGCAGCATCAGCTTAAGGATGCGGCGCACCCCTTCATCCTTGAAGTCGGCCCGCGGCAGCGGTAGCAGCCGCAGCCGCGCCAGAAAGGGGAGCTGGAACAGCAGCTGAACCGCCCCGGCCATCAGCACCCCCCAGGCCAGCGCCATGATCGGCGGGTCCATCCGGGGGCTGAGCCAGATGGCCGCGCCGATCAGAGACAGATTCAGCAACACCGGGGTAAACGCCGGCATGGCGAAGCGATCGTAGCTGTTGAGGATGGCGCCGCAAAAGGCGGTCAAGGAGATCAGCAGCAGGTAGGGAAAGGTGATTCTGAGCATCTGTGCCGCCAGCTCGAACTTTTCGCCACCGGCCAGGTAGAACCCGGGCGCAAACAGCGCCGCCAGCAGCGGCGCGCCGATCACCGCGATCAGCGTGACCAGCAGCAGCACCGACCCCAGCGCCCCGGCCACATGATCGACCAGCTGCTTGACGGCGGCCAGATCCCGCCGGCTGCGATACTCGGACAGCACCGGCACAAAGGCCTGGGAGAACGCCCCCTCGGCAAACAGACGGCGGAGGAAGTTGGGGATCTTGAACGCCACGAAAAAGGCATCGGCACTGCCACTGGCGCCGAAGTAGTTGGCTATCACCACATCCCGTATCAGTCCCAGCACCCGCGACAGCATGGTCATGCTGCCGACCAAGCCGCTGGAGCGCAACAACCCGACGCCTCCCCCCTTCGCTCTCTCCGCCACGCCGGCCCCCTCTCTGGTTGTCATATCGAAAAAAGTAGGCCGATCATAGCCCCGTTTACGCGGCGGACAAAGCGGATCGCCCCATGTCGGCTTTATCACTTGACACGGGGTGGCCTGGCATGAATAATATCGCGTCTAATTTTCGGCACTCGCATCGTCGTTTTCTGATCAATCCAATCATTGAAGGAGCCGGACCGTGGCTAATTCCGCAGGATCCAAAAAACGCGCTCGCCAGGCGGAGAAGCGTCGTCAACACAACGCTAGCCTGCGCTCCATGGCGCGCACATACATGAAAAAAGTCATCACCGCCATCGATGGCGGTGACAAGGCGGCCGCTGAAGCCGCGTTCAAGGTCGCTCAGCCGATCATGGACAGCTCGGTAACCAAGGGAATCTTCCACAAGAACAAGATCGCCCGCACCAAGAGCCGTCTGGTCGCCCGCATCAAGGCGATGGCATAAGCCCGCCCCCCTTGCCAGCAAAAAAACCGGCCCGCGCCGGTTTTTTTGTGGCTGTTCTGGCACCACCGCACCCCCGCTGCATACCGGCAACCGGTCTCAGGCCAGCACCAGATTGTCGCGGTGCACCAGCTCCTCCTCCCCCATGAAACCGAGTATCGCCTCGATCTCCTGACTGGGACGACCGATGATCCGGCGCGCATCCTCCACGCCGTAGTTCGCCAGGCCGCGTGCGACCACCCGCCCCTGCTCATCCAGCATCAGCACCATCTCGCCGCGGGAGAAATCGCCACTGACCGAGCGCACCCCGGCCGGCAGCAGGCTTTTGCCCCGCTCGACCAGCGCCGCCACGGCACCGGCATCCAGCACCAGCGCACCGCGCGCCTGCAGGTGGGCCGCGATCCACTGCTTGCGCGCCGCCATGGGCTCCTGCTCGGGCCGCAGCAGGGTGCCGATCACCTCGCCGCGGTGGAGACGCAGCAGCACATCCGGCTCGCGCCCGCTGGCGATCACCGTCAACGCCCCCGAGCGTGCCGCCAGCCTGGCGGCGCTCAGCTTGGTCGCCATGCCGCCGCGGCCAAGCCGCCCACCGGTACCCGCCATCGCCACCAGCCGCTCATCCTGCGCCATCGCCTCCCGGATCAGCTCGGCCGCCGGATCACGGCGCGGATCAGCGGAGTAGAGCCCCTGCTGATCGGTGAGCAGCACCAGCACATCCGCTTCCACCGCGTTGGTCACCAGCGCCCCCAGGGTATCGTTGTCGCCGAAGCGGATCTCGCTGGTGGCGACGGTGTCGTTCTCATTCACCACCGCGACCACACCCAGCCCGATCAGGGTACGCAGGGTGGCCCGGGCATTGAGATACCGTTTGCGATTGGAGAGGTCATCATGGGTGAGCAGTATCTGCGCCGTGTGCAGGCCGTGGCGGCGAAAATTGGTTTCATACGCCTGCACCAGCCCCATCTGCCCCACCGCCGCCGCCGCCTGGAGGCGGTAGATCTCCCGCGGTCGGCGGGGCCATCCCAGTCGCGTCATCCCCTCCGCCACCGAGCCGGAGGATACCAGCACCACCTCCACCCCGCCGCGCGTCAACTCAGCCAGCTGGTCGACCCAGTGCGCAATGGCGCGCTGGTCCAGCCCCCGACCGTCATTGGTCAGCAGCGCACTGCCTATCTTGACCACCCAGCGCCCGGGCTGGGTGAGACCATCACGCCCCACTGTCACGTTTTGCCTTCTCCGTCAGGGTAGATACTCCACTTCGACGTCGTAATCATCGTCGTCGAAGCCATCATCATCCAGAGCGCCATCGTCAAGACGTCGGGCGCGCTGCTCCAGCCGCAGGCGCTGCAGGTTCTCTCGCGCCTCGGCGTCGATCACGGCCCGGGTGTGGCGCTCCCGCTCCAGCAATTCAGGATCTGCCGCGATGGCCGCCGCACGGGCGTCGAGAAAATCCTGCAGATCATGCACCAGCGGCGTCAACCCCAGCTTGTTCAGCGCCGAAACGCGGTAGACCGGCCCCTCCCAGTCGAGCGCCTCGATCACCGCCCGACAGGCCCCCTCCTGCGCCTCCGGCGCCAGCAGATCCAGCTTGTTCAGCACCAGCCAGCGCGGCTGCTGTGCCAGGGTCGGACTGAACTTTTCCAGCTCGTTGACGGCGGTCAGCGCCGCCTGCGCGGGCGTGCTCTCATCCCAGGGGGCCATGTCCACCAGATGGAGCAGCACCCGGTTGCGCGCCAGATGCTTGAGGAAGCGGATGCCCAACCCGGCCCCCTCGGCCGCCCCTTCGATGATGCCCGGAATATCGGCCACCACGAAACTGCGGTGCGCCGCGGTGCGCACCACGCCGAGATTGGGCACCAGCGTGGTAAAGGGGTAGTCCGCCACCTTCGGCCTGGCGGCGGAGATGGCGCGGATCAGGGTGGATTTGCCCGCGTTGGGCAGCCCCAGCAGCCCCACATCCGCCAACACCTTCAGCTCCAGACGCAGGTTGCGCAACTCGCCCTCACTGCCCTTGGTGGTCTGACGCGGGGCGCGGTTGACGCTACTTTTGAAACGGGTGTTGCCCAGCCCGTGAAAACCGCCCTGGGCAATTTTGTCCCGCTGACCGATACGGGTCAGATCGGCGAGCACCTCGCCGGTGTCCAGATCCACCACGGTGGTACCCACCGGCAGTTTCAGGATCAGATCCTCCCCCTTGGCGCCGGTGCAGTTGCGGCCGCTGCCGGGCTCGCCGTTCTGCGCCTTGAAGCGGCGGGTGTAGCGGTAGTCGATCAGCGTGTTGAGCGATTCATCCGCCTC
>Ga0114984_1000202_pt1 | contig 24333 bp, 21 predicted proteins | sample Shrwel1BS1Day1_FD_96987 | JGI IMG/M metagenome (GOLD analysis project Ga0114984, IMG submission 96987) | Subsurface microbial communities from deep shales in Ohio, USA - Utica-3 well 1 S-1-Day1 | ecosystem: Environmental > Aquatic > Deep subsurface > Shale gas/oil reservoir > Produced water/Flow...
GAGGCAAAAGCGCGCAAACAGGCGGAGGCGAAGGCGCGCGAACAGGCGCAACAGAAGCGACAACAGGAGCTGGCACAGAAACAGGCCGCTGAGCAAAAACGGCAGCAGGCAGAGGCTGCCAAGGCGAAGGCCGCCGCCGAGGCGGCCAAGCGCCAGGCCGAGGAGCAGGCCCAGCGCGAGGCCCAGGCAGCCAAGCGTCAGGCGGAGGCCGCCGCCAGGGCGGAAGCCGAGCGACGGGAGCAGCAGCGCCGGGCGGAAGCGGAGCTGGAGCGGCAGCTGGCCCAGCAGCGTGCCCAGGCGCGCGCCCAGGCAGAGCAGGTTTCGCAAGCGGTCGTTGCTGATATACAGGCCTACATTCAGGCGGTGTTGCAAGATAGCTGGCGCATTCCTTCGACGGCCCGGAACGGCATGGAGGCGATCGTGGCGATCCACTTTCTGCCCAGCGGTGAGGTGGATCAGGCCTACATCCATACCAGCAGCGGCAGCGCCCAGTTCGACCGCTCAGCGGTGCAGGCGGTGCTCAGAGTGCACCGCTTTGAACGGATAGCCGAGGTTGAACCGCTGCTATTTGAGCGCCATTTGCGTAAAGTATTGGTCAAATTCCGGCCGGAGGGGTTGAGGTGGTAAGGATCAGGCAACTGTTGACAGCACTCACATTGCTGCTACTGGCACAACTGGCACAGGCTGAGCTGATGGTCGAGGTGACCCAGGGGGTCGAGGCGCCGACCCCGGTGGCCGTGGTGCCCTTTGGCAACGAGACCGGCTCCGCCCTGGCGGAGGATCTGGCCCGCGTGGTTGATCAGGATCTGGAGCGCAGTGGCTTTTTCGCCACCATGGCGCGCGAGAATATGCTGAGTTTCCCCACCAAGCGGGAGGATCTCTACTTCCGGGACTGGCGCGTATCCAACATGGATTACGTGGTGATCGGGCGGATCGAGTCCTCTCCGGCGGGCCAGCTCAGCGTGGGTTTCGAGCTGTATGACGTGCTGCGCGAGCAGCGGCTACTGGCGGAACAGGTTAGCGCCACCGCCTCGAGCCTGCGGGATGCCGCACACTACATCGCCGACAGAGTGTTTGAGCAGTTGACCGGCCTGAAAGGCGCCTTCGCCACCAAAATAGTCTATGTGACGGCGGAGCGCCTGGGCGATGGCAAGCAACGCTACCGCCTGCAACTGGCCGACTGGGATGGTGCCCGGGCGCAGACGATCCTGGAATCGTCGCAGCCGATCATGTCGCCGGCCTGGTCGATGGATGGCAGCAAGCTGGCCTATGTCTCTTTTGAAACCGGCCGCCCGGCCATCTATGTGCAATACCTCGCCAGCGGCAAGCGGGAACGGATTCAATCCTTTCCGGGGCTGAATGGCGCCCCGGCCTGGTCGCCGGATGGCAACCGGCTGGCGTTGGTGCTCTCCCGCGATGGCAACCCCGAAATCTATCTGCTCGACCTGACGACGCGCCAGCTGCAGCGCCTGACCCAGCACTACGCGATCGATACCGAGCCGGCCTGGGCCCCGGATGGACGCTCGCTGATCTTCACCTCCGACCGGGGAGGGCAGCCCCAGATCTACCGCCTTGGGCTGGAAGATCGCACCCTGGAACGGCTCACCTTTGACGGTAATTACAATGCCAGAGGGCGTCTGACCCAGGATGGCCGCTTCCTGGCGATGGTGCATCGCAGCCGCGGTGGCGGCAATGATTTTGATATTGCCGTACAGGATCTGAAGACGGGACGACTGGATATCATTACCCGCTCCGGCATGGCTGAATCGCCCAGTATCGCCCCCAACGGCAGCGTGGTCATCTACGCGACCCAGGAAGGAACGCGCGGTGTCCTGGCGGCCTCCTCTCTGGACGGTCGGGTTCAATTCAGGATGCCGGTCGAGCGGGGAGATGTACGCGAACCCGCCTGGTCACCCTATCTGCGCTAGGCCGACGTGGCTGGCGGCAGTTGAAACAACCGTGTCAATACGCCAATCAACACATTGAAATCGAGGAGTTATCATGCGGGTAGTCAATCTGAGCAAGGCGGTTGCCCTGACCGCCACCCTGGTGTGGGCCGCCGGCTGTAGTACCACCAGCACGACCACCGACGCCGCGGGTGCGGCCGGAGCGGGCGGTGATACCCCCGCCTCCGGGGTCAGCACGTATGGGGTGTCCGGCGGTCGTATCGACGCCACCACCGTGACGGCGGAGGATCTGAAACAGTTGCGCAGCGTGTTCTACTTCGACTTCGACAAGGCGGTGGTCCATCAGGAAGACCTCGCCGACCTGGAAGCACATGCTCGTTACCTGTCGCAGAATCCTTCGGCATCCGTTCGCTTGGAAGGTCACGCGGATGAGCGCGGTACCCGTGAATACAACATGGCCCTGGGCGAGCGGCGAGCCAGAGCCGTCGAGCGATTACTGGTCGTCAACGGCGCTGGTGACGCACAGGTGGAGAGCATCAGCTTCGGCGAAGAGAAGCCGGCCGTCCTCGGCCACTCCCCCGATGCCTGGAGCAAAAATCGTCGTGTCGAGCTGATCTACCAGAGCAAGTGATGAAATCGTTGGTAACCGTTGGCGCGGCCCTCCTGCTGGCGCTGACCTCCCTCTGCTCCCGTGCCGCCGACCCGGTGCCGGTGATCGAGATCAGCCCGCCCCCGGTGGCGCCGGGGACGGCGGGGCAGCCCTCACCGGCGCGGCGCGGGGCGGGCGTCTCGGTACAGAATGAGCTGCTGCTCACCCTGCAGCAGATGCAGGATGAGATCAGGGCGTTGCGGGGCGCGCTGGAAGCGCAGCAGCATAAACTGGAGAGGCTCGAACGGCTCCAGCGCGAGCGTTATCGCGACATGGATCGCCGCCTCGGCCTGCTGATCTCGACCCTGCCGGAGGGTGCTGCCCCAGCGTCGCCACAAGGGGAGGCGGGCGCGCCGGCCGCCGTCCCGGAGCGGACTGACGCAGCGGCTGGCGCCGACACAACGGCCGGTGCCAACACAACGGCCGGTGCCGACGCAACGGACAGCGCCGCCATGAGCGATGGTGCCGCCTACGACAACGCCTACCGTTATGTGCGTGAGCGCGAGTTTGTGCAGGCCGAAGAGGCGTTGGCGCAGTTTCTGACGCGCTATCCGGACAGCGCGCTGCTGCCCAATGCCTGGTACTGGATCGGCGAGGTGAAACTGGCCCTGGGTAAGGAGGAGGCGGCAACCGATGCCTTCAACCAGGTGATCAGCCGCTTTCCGACCCATCCCAAGGCGGCGGATGCCCTCTACAAACTGGGCCTGCTGGCCCAGCGCGGCGGCGATGGCGCGCTGGCCAGACGCCTGATGCAGCAACTGCAGGAGCAGTTTCCGCAATCCTCCGCCGCGGGGCTGGCGCGCAGTTTTCTTTCCAACCAACCGTGACGGAGCAGAGATTCGAGATGCAACAGCGTGACAAACGGGCCGTGGTGCTGCTCTCCGGTGGCCTCGATTCCGCCACCGCCCTGGCAATCGCCCTCGATCAGGGCTACAGCTGCCATCTGCTCAGCTTCGACTATGGCCAGCGCTCGGTGACCGAGTTGAACGCGGCCCGGGCGATCGCCGCCCGGATGGGGGTGAGCGAGCACCGGGTATTGCGCTTGCACCTGGAGGATTTTGGCGGCTCGGCGCTCACCGATACCCGCATCGATGTCCCCGAAGAGCAATCTGAAGCCATTCCGGTGACTTATGTACCGGCCCGCAATACGGTATTTTTGTCGCTGGCACTGGCGTGGGCGGAGGTGCTGGAGGCGGATGCCATCTTCATCGGCGTGAACGCGGTGGATTACTCCGGTTATCCAGACTGCCGCCCCGAGTTCATCGCGGCATTCGAGCGCATGGCCAATCTGGCGACCCGGCGTGGGGTCGATGGTGCCCCCGTGCGGATCGAGACCCCGCTCATCCACCTGAGCAAGGCGGAAATCATCCGTCGTGGCACGGCCCTGGGGGTCGATTACGCCCTCACCGTCTCCTGTTATCAGGCCGATGCGCAGGGGCGCGCGTGCGGACGTTGCGACAGCTGCCGCCTGCGTGCCAAGGGGTTCGAGGAAGCGGGCATAGCCGATCCGACCCGCTACGCTTGAATGCCATCCCATCTCCGGTGGCCGCGCCCCTCGGTGAGTCACCCGCCCGGCGCTACAGGGCTCGATCCAGAGCCGCACAACCATGGTATAATCGCCCGCTCGGGCTGTTGTCAGCAGCCAACGCACCCACTGAAATGATAAGAATCGAACCATGTTGAGCAAGCAGAACCTCGAAGATCGCATTCTGGTGCAGGAGCATTTTGCTCAGGAGCACCTGCCGCAGCCGATGGGAGCGGCCGAAATCGAGCAATACAAGCGCAGGATCGGCCAGCTTCTGCGGGAGAAAGACGCCTGCCTGGTGGCGCATTACTACACCGATCCGTTGATTCAGCAGCTTGCCGACGAGACCGGGGGCTGCGTCGCCGACTCGCTGGAGATGGCGCGATTTGGTGCGCGCCATCCCGCCTCCACCCTGGTCGTGGCCGGGGTCCGTTTCATGGGCGAGACCGCGAAAATCCTCAACCCGGAAAAACGCATTTTGATGCCCACCCTCGAGGCCACCTGTTCGCTGGATATCGGCTGCCCCGCCGATGAGTTCTCGGCTTTCTGCGACCGGTATCCCGGGCACGAGGTGGTCGTTTATGCCAACACCTCGGCGGCGGTCAAGGCGCGGGCCGATTGGGTAGTCACCTCCAGCATCGCCCTCGAGGTGGTTGAATATCTGGCCGATCAGGGCAAAAGCATCGTCTGGGCGCCGGACAAACACCTGGGGGAGTACGTGCGCCGGGAGACCGGTGCCGAGATGGTGCTCTGGGATGGCAGCTGTATCGTCCATGAGGAGTTCAAGGCCAAGAGGATTCTGGAGCTGAAAAAGGTCTACCCGGACGCCGCCGTGCTGGCGCATCCTGAATCACCGGATGCTGTGGTCCGGATCGCTGATGTGGTTGGCTCCACCACCCAGCTGATCCGGGCGGCCCACGAGCTGCCAAACGAGACCTTCATCGTCGCCACCGACCGGGGCATCTTCTACAAGATGCAGCAGGCCGCCCCCGGCAAGCGCCTGCTCGAGGCCCCCACCGGCGGCAGCGGGGCAACCTGTCGCAGCTGCGCCCACTGCCCCTGGATGGCCATGAACGGACTGGATAATATCGCCGCCGCACTGGAACACGGCAGCGGCGAGATCGAGGTGGATGCCGAACTCTCGCGCCGGGCGCTCCGTCCGCTGCAACGAATGCTGGATTTTGCGGCCAGCTGACCCCATCAAAACTGCTCCTTCATCTCCTGGCGCAGCGCCTTCGCTTCCTGCTCCCGTTGTGCCAATCGGGCTTTGTCCGAGGGGCTGAGGTTTTTCTCCTGGGAGGCGTACTGGAGCTGTTTCAGGGCCAGATCGAATTGGGCCGTCAGCAAAAAATACTCTACCCGTGCCTCATGCACGGCCAGGGTGTTGCCGGCGAGCCCCTCCGTTTCAGCCAGCTCATACCAGATCTGGCTGTCGCTGGGGTAGTCTCGGCTGAGCTGTTTGTAGAGGCGGATCGCTTGCTGCAGTTGCCCGCCCTCGCGCAGCGCCCGTGCATGCAGGGTGCGTACCGGGCGGCTGTCGGGGTAGAGTGCGAACAGCTCGCTGGAGATCTCCAGCGCCCGGGCTGGATCGGCAGCGGCCAGAAAGCGCTCCACCCGCCCCAGCCGCAGCCAGGGATGGCGGCGGGCGGACCCATCCAGGGCGTTCCAGGTTTGATCGGCAAGGTCGAAGTCGGCGGCGGCGATAGCGGCCAGCATCAGGCCATAACGCTCGTGCAGCTGGCCTGAGCGTTGCACCGCCGCACGGAAGGTGGCAACTGCCTTCTGCGGCGACTCGCTGTGATGAACCTGGAGTCGGGCGCGAATCAGATTGAAGTCGCCATTGTCGCCAAAGGAGCGTACCGGCGGCAGCTGGCTGGCACGGTTGAGGGAGTCGGCGATACGGGACTCGGTCACCGGGTGGGTGAGCAGAAATTCCGGGGGGCGTTGGCCGTAGAAGCGGTAGTTGCGTTGCAGGCGCGAAAACATCTGCGGCATGGTGTGCGGGTCGATCCCCGCTTCGACCAGCGTCTGCATACCGACACGATCCGCCTCCTGTTCGTTGCGGCGACTGAACGCCAGTTGCCCCTGGGCAGTGGCCCCCATGGTGGAGGAGAGCACCGCCATGCCGCCCTGGGTATCGGCCGAGGCCACCAGAATGCCGGCAAGCAGGCCGGCCAGCATCAGCGGGCGGTTGCGCCGCTCCTCCTCCAGCTGTTGGGCGTAATGGCGCTGACTCAGGTGGGCCAGCTCGTGGGCGATCACCGAGGCCAGTTCACCCTCATTTTCCGCCGCCAGCAGCAGCCCGCTGTGAATACCGATGATGCCGCCGGGGACCGCAAAAGCGTTGAAGGTGGGGTTGTCGAGCAGGAACAGTTCCAGGCGGCGGTCCTGTACCTGGCTTTTGGGCAGCAGGCGCCAGAGCAGATCCTCGAGGTACTGATAGCTGATCGGATCATCCAGCAGCGGCGCCTGAGCCCGCAGGATACGCGCCCAGTTACGCCCCAGTCGGTATTCGGCGTCCAGACTGACGGCGGCGGAGCTGGCGTCATTCAGCACCGGCAGCTCGCTTTCGGCGCGGCCGGTGCCGGGCAGAAGGGGGCCGGCCAGGCAGATCGCCGCCCCCAGCAGGATTCGCATCACTCTTCGCATCGCTCTACCGCCGTCAGAATTATCTTGCCAGGCATAATGGTATATAGTGCCCGCCACCCGAGGCCAGTGGTTTACCGGAGTTTTTCCCCATGTCGTCACCTCCATTCGATCATCAGCTGGACACCTGTGGTCTTGCCTGCCCCATGCCGCTGCTCAAGGCCAAACTCGCCCTGCATCGGCTCGAGCCCGGGCAGGTACTGAAAGTGATCACCACCGATGCCGGTTCGTTGCGGGACTTCCCTGCCTACCTGCGGCTATCGGACCATCAGTTGCTGCATACGTTCAGCGACGCGGGGCATTACATCTTTTGGATCCGGCGAGGGGCCAACGCCTGAGGAGCAGCCATGCGCAAGATTTTCAGTAAATGGATAGACCGATATTTTTCCGATGAGGAGGCGCTGTTTCTGTTTCTGCTGCTGGTGGGCGGCCTGCTGGTCATTCTGTTTCTGGGCCAGCCGCTGGCCCCGGTGATCGCGGGGGTCATTTTGGCCTTTCTGATGCAGGGGCTAGTCGACTGGCTGCAACGGCGCGGGGTCGGGCATCTGTTCGCCGTCACTACCGTCTTTGTCTTGTTCATCGGTTTTGTTGCTGCCCTGCTCGTGTTCGTGTTGCCGATCGTCTGGCAGCAGATGGTCAACCTCTTCAATGAGGCGCCGCGCATGATCAGCGAGGTACAGAATCTGCTGCTGGTACTGCCCGAACGCTACCCGGAGCTGATCTCAGAAACCCAGATACGAGAGATTTTTTCAGCGGCAGCCACCGAGCTGAGCCGCCTGGGGCAGTGGGTACTGACCTTCTCGCTCAATTCGATCACCCGCATCATCACCCTGCTGATCTACCTCATTCTGGTGCCCATACTGGTCTTTTTCTTTCTCAAGGATGGGCGCAAACTGATCATCGGCTGGACCGCGTTCCTGCCGGAGAAACGCCAGATGATGACCCGCGTGTGGCAGGAGATGGACGCCCAGATCGCCAACTATGTGCGCGGCAAGGCGATCGAGATACTGATCGTGGGGGCGGTGAGCTACGTCACCTTTGCCCTGTTTGGACTCAACTACGCGGTCCTGCTGGCGCTGCTGGTCGGCTTTTCCGTGGTGATTCCCTATATCGGGGCCACGCTGGTGACCTTGCCGGTGTTTCTGATCGGCCTGTTTCAGTGGGGCTGGGGGAGCGAGCTGATGTACCTGATGATCGCCTACGCCGTGATTCAGGCGCTGGATGGCAATGTGCTGGTGCCGCTGCTGTTTTCGGAAGCGGTCAACCTGCATCCGGTCTCGATCATCGTCGCGGTGCTCGTTTTTGGCAGCATCTGGGGTTTTTGGGGTGTGTTCTTTGCCATTCCGCTGGCAACCCTGGTTAAGGCGATCGTCAACGCCTGGCCCCGGGCGGCGGAAGAGGGGGATGATCTCCCCGCCGCAGAGGGCTGAGGCTTCAGAGCGCCTGCACCGCTTGCAGCACCTCGGTGGCATGTCCCTTGACCTTGACCTTGCGCCACTCTTGCCGCAGCACCCCCTTCTTGTCGATCAGAAAGGTGCTGCGCTCGACGCCCAGTGATTCACGGCCATACAGCTTCTTCGGCTTGATCACATCGAACAGGCGGCACAGTTGTTCATCCTTGTCGCTGATCAGCTCGAAGGGGAAGGCGTGTTTGGCCTTGAAGTTTTCATGGCTTTTGATGCCATCGCGGGAGATGCCGAAGATCTCCGTATCCAGCGCCTGGAACGCCTCGTACAGATCACGAAAATCCTGCCCCTCGCTGGTGCAACCGGGTGTGTTGTCCCTGGGGTAGAAATAAAGCACGATGTTTTTGCCGCGCAGCGCGCTCAGGCGGACCTCGGTGTCGCCGGTGGCGCTGGCGGTGAAGTCGGGTACGGGCTGGCCGATTGCCGGTGGTGTCATGCTGTGCTCTCCTGGTGGATGAAAAAGTCGCTCCCGCTACTACGCCAACGGAGCATAATTCGTTTAGAATGGCCGGTCTATTACGCCAGCAAAAAAATGTTGTTCGGTTGAGGCGGCGGGTTTGGGCCGGTAGCATGAAACAACACGTTGAACGACACGTTGAGAGTCCTCACCTTCGAGAGCTCTCACCTTCAAGATGGAGAAAGAGATGATTCGCGGCAGTATTGTAGCGCTCGTGACCCCCATGACAGCCAATGGTGATATCGACTGGCCAGCGCTGGAAAGGATCGTGGATTTTCATCTCAGCAAGGGGACCGATGCCATCGCGGCGGTCGGCACCACCGGTGAATCGCCCACGGTGGACTACGATGAGCATCTGGATGTGATCCGTGCCGTCATCGACCGGGTCAGAGGCCGTATTCCGGTGATCGCCGGTACCGGCGCCAACTGTACCCGGGAGGCGGTCGAGTTGACCGAGCGGGCCGCCAGGGCGGGAGCCGATGCGTGTCTGTTGGTCACCCCCTACTACAACAAGCCGACTCAGGAGGGGCTCTACCAGCATTTCAAGACGATAGCGGAGGCGGTCGACATTCCCCAGATCCTTTATAACGTACCGGGCCGAACCGCCTGTGATCTGCTGCCGGATACGGTGCTGCGGTTGAGCCAGATCGACAACATCGTGGGGATCAAGGAGGCAACCGGCGATCTGGAACGGGCCCGTGAGCTGATCCGCCAGGTGCCGGTCGATTTCGCCGTTTACTCCGGGGATGATGCCACCGCCATCGAACTGATCCTGCTCGGTGGTCACGGTAATGTCTCCGTCACCGCCAATGTGGCCCCGGCCGAAATGGTCCAGCTGTGTCACTTCGGATTGTCCGGCGATGCGGAAGCGGCGCGGGAGCTGCAGGCAAAACTGATGCCGCTGCACAAAAACCTGTTCGTCGAGGCCAACCCGATTCCGGTGAAGTGGGCGCTTGCGGAGATGGGATTGATCGATTCCGGTATCCGCCTGCCCTTGACGCCCCTGTCCGGGCAGTACCATGAGCTGGTGCGCGACGCGCTGCGCGCAGCCGGCATCATCTGACAGGAACCACGATGTACAACCTCCGAAATGTTCGTCTTGTAGCTGGCCTGCTGGCACTGCTGGCGCTTGCCGGCTGCAGCATGGTCGAGAACAACCCCATCTACGGCGAAAACGGCATAATCCGTGATCGCAGCCAGGATTACGAGCTGGCCCGGGGCAACGAACGGCTGCAGCTGCCCCCCCACCTGCGCGCCAAACCGATGCAGGAGCAGCTGGTGGTGCCGGATGTGGGGGTGACGGCAACCCGCAGCGAGGGTGATTTCAAGGTGCCACGGCCGGAGTTTTTCTACGCCGAATCCGGTAGCGATGCGGTCAATTTTCGCCGCGATCAGGGGGAAAAACTGATCATCGTGGATGAGCCGATCGCGGATGTCTGGCTCAAGGCGCAGGATTTCTGGGCGTTCAACAATATCGATATCGTGCGGGCCGATCCCCGCCAAGGGGTGATGGAAACCGACTGGATCCGCCTCGATGGCCGCGAGTACAGCTTTGTCGACCGCTGGGTCAAGCGGTTGACCCTGCAGTCGATCGATGGCCCCACCAAAAACAAACTCCGTATGAGCCTGCGCCCCGATCCAGATGACTATGGCCGCACCGTCGTGCGCTTAAAGCATGTGCAGTACCCGGACAACGCCGAAGTGGCCGCCATCGACTGGGAGCAGCAGGCCCGCGATGTGGAGTACAAGTCGGACATGATGTTCGAGCTGCTGCGCTATCTGAGCAAATCCACCGTGCAGCAGACCGCCAACACCTACACGGCGCTGCAGCAGCGGCGTGCCGAGCGGCCGTTGCTGGGGCGCGATTCCCGCGGCAACCCGGTGCTGAAGATCAATGCCGAGATCGATCAGGCCTGGCAGCAGATCAGCGATGCGCTGGATCGGGCCAAAATCGATGTGGGCACCCGTGACCAAACCAGCGGCGTCTTTTATCTCACCTACACCACGACCACCCCCTTTGACGACACCAAAAAGATGGGCTTTTTCGAGTGGCTCCACTCCGATCGGGGTGAGATCAAACTCGATACCAGCATGATCAGTGCCGCTCTGGGGGGGGAAGAAAAGGACCCGAATGGTATTCGCTACAGCTCGGCGGACACGCAGCCCAAGCCGGGCGCCGAGGGGGAGGTGCCGCTGGAAAATGATCTGGCGGACCCGAACAACCCCGCCAATCAGCAGGGCTACAAGATCTGGTTTGCCGGTAAAGTGGTCTATGTGTTCGGTGGTGGAGACTCGGGCAACTACAACACTGAGACCGGCAACTACGAGCACACCGGCCGCTACCAGCTGCGCTTGAATCGCACCCGCAGCGGCGTGTTCCTCTCGGTGCTGAACGACCAAGGGCTCAACGCCGCACCGGTGGTGGCTGAAGAGATTCTCTGGGCGGTCAAGGACCAGCTACCCGAGGTTCAGGCTCAGTAGATCAGAACGGGGGCCCGGCCCCCGTTTTGTCGTAGGGTTCACGACCGGCCGCCGCTGATCCTGATAAAGGTACCCGATCATCCGTTGCGCTCGAGCAGCACCATCACCTCCACGTGGGCGGTGTGGGGAAAGAGATCCAGAATCCCAAACCGGCTGACACGATAGCCTGCCTGTAGCAGCTGTGGCAGCTCCGCGACCAGGGCCGATGGGTTGCAGGAGAGATAAAGCACCTTGCGGGCGCCATAATTGGCCAGCTGCCGCACCGCTTCCCGCGCCCCCGTGCGCGGTGGGTCCAGCAGGATCAGGTCGAAACCGCCGCGGTACCAGGGGGCGTGGACAAAACTTTCACTCAGGTTGGCGCGATGGAAGCGAGCGTTGTCGATGCCGGCGCTGGCGGCGTTGTACTGCGCCCGCGCGACCATCTCGGCGGACCCCTCGACGCCAACGACCTGGGCGGCTTGGCGTGCCAGCGGCAGAGTGAAGTTGCCCAGCCCGCAGAACAGATCCAGCACCCGATCATCCGGGCCGGGGGCCAGCCAATCAACCGCCTGTTTGACCATCAACCGGTTGAGCTCGGCATTGACCTGAATAAAGTCGCGGTGGCCGAACGCCAGTTCGAGCTGAAACTGCGCCAGGCTGTAATGGGAGAGGGGCGGGGCGGCGGGGATGGTGGCATCATCCAGCACCACCAGCGGTTGCAGCTGCAGGGTTGCCGCGATGGTTTGGAGTCGCTGTAGCAGTGCGGGCGTGGGCGACCGGGTGGCACGAAAGCTGATGAAGCCATCCCGGTCGCCGCAAGCGAGATCGATATGGGTCAGCCGATGCAGTTGCTCGGCATCGGCAAGCTGTTCCCGGACCACCTCGAACACCCCCTGCAATCGCGGCTCGAGTATCGGGCAATGGTCGATATTGAGCAGGCTGTTGCTGCCGCGGCGGTGAAAGCCAAGCAGCAGCTCGCCATCCCGCTGGCGCTGATTCAGGCCGATGCGGGCCGCCCGGCGGTAGCCCAGCGGGGCGCCGGCGAGGGTGGGGAATATCTGCTGCGGCGCTATCTCGATGGCCGCATAACGGTTGAGCTGATCCAGCACCTGCTGCTGTTTGTGCTCTCGTTGCGCGGCGATATCCAGATGTTGTAGCTCACAGCCACCACACTGATTGAAATGGGCGCAGGCGGGAGCGCGGCGCTGGGGAGCGGGCTGCAGCACGCGCAGCAGTTGGGCTTCGTCGTAGCGGGCGTGGGGTTGGGTCACGCGAGCCAGCACCCGCTCGCCGGGCAGGGCGCCGGCCACGAAGGTAATTTTGCCATCGTGGCGGGCGACACCGCGCCCCTCATGGTTCAACCGATCCACCGTCAGCTCCAGCGGGGTCCCATCCGCCACCCGTTTTTTGCTGCGCCGGGGCGCGCCAAACTGAATTCGCTTTCGACTCATCACATAATTTCCGCGTTACAGGACGGGTATTCTAGCAACTGCGCGAAGGGGCTGGAATGTGGGAGTGGTTTATCGGCGCCTCAAGAGCCGTTCTGCCGTTTTATATCCGATCAATTTACTCGGGTTTGATTTGGGTGTATTCTCGCAATATCCGAATGAAATCGAACCATCAGATCCACAAGGTTAGCCATGACAATTACGGTAACGGAATCAGCCCAGCGCTATCTGGCAGAGCTGCTGGAAAAGCAGAATGTCGAGGGTATCGCGGTACGCCTGTTCATCACTCAACCGGGCACCCCCTACGCGGAGACCTGCCTGGCTTACTGCCGCCCGGATGAGGTCAATCCAGAGGATGAGATCATCGATTATCCACAGGTGCGCTTTTACCTCGAGCGCACCAGCCTGCCCTACTTGGAGGAGGCCCACATCGATTTTGCCAGCGACCGCATGGGGGGGCAGTTGACCATCAAGGCGCCCAACGCCAAGGTGCCGAAGGTGTCACCCGACAGCCCGCTGGAGGAGCAGATCAACTATATCCTGTACACGGAGATCAACCCCGGCCTGGCCTCCCACGGCGGTGAAGTCAAGCTGGAGGAGCTGATCGAAGAGGAGGAGGGCGCCATTGCCATTCTTCGTTTTGGCGGCGGCTGTCAGGGGTGCAGCGCCGTGGACATGACGCTCAAGGATGGGGTCGAGAAAACACTGATCGAGCGGATTCCGGGCCTGCTCGGGGTGCGCGATGCCACCGACCACAGCGTGCGCGAACACGCCTATTTCAAGTAGTATTCCCTCGGCAGGCGGTTGGCCCAAACCGCCTCGACCTCTGCCCCGTCGTGCAGGCGCGAAAAAACCCCCTCCAGCCGTTGTATTCGTTGGAACGGACCCCATTGAAAGACTAACCTTACCCTTATCCGAAGCCGTGCCTGGCGGGTTATCCCGGCGCGGCGTACTGTAAAGAGGCACTCCGTTATGGATCAATTTGAAGCCAAAGATGACGCTGTGATCGTCGAGCTTCCGGTACTGCCACTGCGCGATGTGGTGGTCTATCCCAATATGGTGATTCCGCTGTTTGTCGGGCGGGAGAAGTCGATCCGTGCCCTGGAGCTGGCAATGGCCGGCGACAAACAGATTCTGCTGGTGGCCCAGAAGAGCGCGTTCGAGGATGAGCCGGGCTCGGAGGCTCTGTTTTCGGTCGGTTGCGTGGCCAATGTGCTGCAGATGCTGAAACTGCCCGATGGCACCATGAAGGTGCTGGTCGAGGGGGATTACCGCGCCCGGATCACCGCCCTGGTCGAGTCCGAGACCTGTTTTCACGCCCGTGTAACGGTTCTGCCGGTGGAGGATGTGAGCGAGGCGGAGGCCGAGGTGTACAAAAAAACGGCACTGGATCAGTTCGAGCGTTTTATCCAGGTCAACAAGAAAATCGCCCCGGAGGTGCTGAGCTCACTGCAGCATATCGACGACATTGGTCGTCTGGCGGACACCATCGCCGCGCACATGACCCTCAAGCTGGATGAGAAACAGGCGATTCTGGAGATTCTCGGTACCCGCAAGCGGCTCGAACACCTGATGTCACTGATGGAAGCGGAGATCGATCTGGTCGAGGTCGAAAAACGGATCCGCGGGCGGGTGAAGAAACAGATGGAGAAGAGCCAGCGGGAGTATTACCTCAATGAGCAGATGAAGGCGATCCAGAAGGAGCTCGGTGACATGGATGAGACCGGTGTCACCGACATGGAGGAGCTCAAACAGCGGATCGAAAGCGCGGGAATGCCACCGGAAGCGCTGGAAAAAACTCTCAACGAGTACCACAAGCTGAAGATGATGTCGCCCATGAGCGCGGAAGCGACGGTGGTGCGCAGCTACATCGACTGGATGGTGCAGATCCCCTGGGCCAAGCGCTCCCGGGTGCGGCTGGAGATGAAACACGCCGAGAAGATCCTCAACGAGGACCACTACGGTCTGGAGGAGGTCAAAGATCGCATTCTCGAGTACCTCGCCGTGCAGAAGCGGGTGAAAAAACTCAAGGGTCCGATTCTCTGCCTGGTCGGGCCGCCGGGGGTGGGCAAAACCTCTCTGGGCCGCTCCATCGCGCGCGCAACCAACCGCAAATATGTGCGCATGGCGCTCGGTGGGGTGCGGGATGAGGCCGAGATTCGCGGGCATCGCCGCACCTATATCGGCTCCATGCCCGGCAAGCTGATCCAGAAGATCGCCCGCATCGGGGTCAAAAACCCGCTCTTTTTGCTGGATGAGATCGACAAAATGGGGATGGATCAGCGGGGCGATCCGGCCTCGGCCCTGCTCGAGGTGCTCGATCCCGAGCAGAACAGCAGCTTCAACGACCATTACCTGGAGGTGGACTACGATCTCTCCGATGTGATGTTCGTCTGTACCTCCAACTCCATGAACATCCCCGGGCCACTGCTCGATCGGATGGAGATCATTCGGATTCCGGGTTACACCGAGGATGAAAAGCTCAATATCGCACGCAAGTACCTGGTACCCAAGCAGTTGAAAAACAACGGGATCAAGCCCAGGGAGTTGGAGATCACCGATGCGGCCCTGCTGGATCTGATCCGCTACTATACCCGGGAGGCGGGGGTGCGTGGGCTCGAGCGGGAGATTGCCAAGATCGCCCGCAAGGTGGTGCGTGAACTGGCCCTCGAGCGCAGGAACGGACGGATCGAGGTGACCGCCGAGGAGCTGGAACACTACAACGGGGTCAAGAAATACAAGTTTGGCGTGGCCGAAGAGCAGGATCAGGTTGGACAGGTCACGGGGCTGGCCTGGACCTCGGTGGGGGGGGATATCCTCACCATCGAAGCGGCCGTGGTGCCCGGCAAGGGGCGCCAGATCCATACCGGCTCGTTGGGCGACGTGATGAAGGAGTCGATCCAGGCGGCCATGACCGTGGTGCGCAACCGCGCCCGCTCGCTTGGTATCGCGGCCGATTTCCACGAGAAAAACGATATTCACGTCCATGTTCCCGAAGGCGCCACCCCCAAGGATGGCCCCAGCGCCGGTATCGGCATGTGTACCGCCATGGTCTCCGCCTTGACCGGCATCCCGGTGCGTGCCGATGTCGCCATGACCGGCGAAATCACCCTGCGCGGACAGGTGCTGCCCATTGGTGGATTGAAGGAAAAACTGCTCGCGGCGCATCGGGGCGGAATCCGTACCGTGATCATTCCAGAGGAGAACAGCCGTGATCTGAGGGAGATTCCCGACAACATCAAGGCTGATCTCGACATCCGCCCGGTGAAGTGGATCGATGAGGTGCTGGACATTGCCCTGGCCTACCACCCGACCCCGCTGCCCGAAAAGATCGCCGATCCCGCCGCCACCAAACCCAAAAAGGGACATGCTGAGCCGGGTCAACTCAGCACCCATTAACGGGAGGCCGCGGCGGAAAAGGGCTGCGGCCAGTTGACACCGGTTTCGGGCAGTTGGTATAAAGTTGCGGACTGTGCGCTGGACAATGGCAACAACGGCAAGATCACGACAACGATTCGATAAGGGGAACAATGTGAACAAGTCTGAACTGATTGACGCGATCGCGGCATCAGCCGATATTCCAAAGGCCGCGGCGGGTCGAGCATTGGATGCCACCCTGGATGCGGTCACGGAGGCGCTGCAACGTGGTGAGTCCGTTGCTCTGGTGGGGTTTGGTACTTTCTCCACCAAGGAGCGCGCCGCCCGCACCGGTCGTAACCCGCAGACCGGCAACCCGATCGAGATCGCCGCCGCAACCCTGCCGACGTTCAAACCGGGCAAGGCTCTGAAAGACGCGGTCAACAAGTAAACGGGGTCTGGAATCCTGCCATCGGAACGGTCGCTCAGTTGCTCAGAGTACGGGCCTGTCATGCTGGGGATCGAGAGTCTGTTTCCCGTCCGTTCCACCAGATCCGGCCACCCTCACCGGGAACCAAAAGCTGTCTTCGTAGTCCAGGAAAGCGCATTCTTCGCTGAATGCGCTTTTTTTATATTTTTTATGCAAGAGTCAGAGTGAACCCAAACCATGCTGCAATCCATTCGGGAAAATTCCAAAGGGATCATCGCCAAGGTGATCGTTGGTTTGATCATCGTTACCTTCGCCCTGTTCGGGATCGAGTCGCTGGTCGGGCTTGCCAACGGCGAAAAAGCCCCGGCGCAAGTGAATGGCAAGGAGATCAGCTTGCAGGCGCTGCAACGGGGTGTGGAGCTGCAGCGGCGCCAACTGCTGGCGCGGATGGGTGAAAACGGCAATCCGGCGGATATCGATGAGAACCAGCTGCGCCGTGTGGTGTTGGAGGGGCTGATCGGGCAGGAGGTGCTGCTGCAGTCTGCCCAGTCCAGCGGTCTGTATCTTTCCGAGGCGATGATCGACCAGATGATCGTGCGCACCCCGGATTTCCAGGTCGATGGCCGCTTCGACCGCAATCAGTTCGAGGCGGTACTGCGTGGGGCCGGTTTCAGCCCGCTCAGTTACCGTGAATTGCTGCGCAAGGAACAGCTGATCGCCCAGGAGCGCAACGCCTTTCAGCTCTCCGCCTTCGCCACCGAGCAGGAGGTCGAACGGTTGCTGAAGCTGGATCGACAAACCCGCGATATTGCCTGGGCCGAGCTACCCCTCGAGCCGTTTCTGCAGGCGGCAGAGGTGAGCGAGGCTGAGCTCGAAGCGCGTTATCAGGCGCAGCAGGAACGGTTCATGACCCAGCCGCAGGTGGTGCTCTCCTACGTGGAGCTGAAGCAGTCCGATTTCCTCGCGCCGGAGGCGATCACGCCGGCACAGCTGCAAAGCGCCTATCAGCAGGCGCTGGCAACGTTTCAGGCGAGCGAGGAGCGCGCCGGAGCCCACATTCTGTTTCCAGAGGATGGGCTGGAGCAGGCCAAAGAAGTGCGCCGGCGTATTCTGGACGGTGAGTTGAGTTTTGCCGAGGCGGCGCGGCAGTATTCCACCGACCCGGGCTCCGCCTCGCAGGGCGGCGATCTGGGCTACAACGGTCGCGGCGTGTTCAGCGCACCGTTCGAGGAGGCGCTGTTCGCGCTGCAGCCGGGGGAGCTGTCTGAACCCATTCGCACCGAGTATGGCTACCATCTGATCCGGCTCGAGGATATCCGCCGTCGTGAGCCGCCGACACGGGAGGCGCTGGAGGAGCAGCTGCGGCGCGATCTGGCCCAGTCCCGTGCGGAAGCCGAATACGTGGCCGCGCTGGAGAGGCTGGCCGACCTGAGTTTTTCCGCCGGCGATCTTGCCGTGCCGGCGGAGGAGCTGGGGCTGGAGATCCATCAGACCGAGCCCTTCACGCGCCGTGGCGGCGAGAGCGGGCTGGCCTCCCACCCCCGGGTGGTCGAGGCGGCGTTCAGTGATCCCCTGACCCGGGATGGTCTTAACAGCGATGTGATCGAGCTGGACCCTGAAACGGCGGTTGTGGTGCGGGTAAAAGAGCAGATTCCGGCACGTCAGCTGTCACTGGAGGAGGTGCGTGACCAGCTCGAGGGGGAGCTGCGCCGCGAACGGGCGGAGGCGGCGCTGCAAGCCCATCTCGATCAGCTGTTGGCGCAGTTGCAATCCGGCCAGCCGTTGAGCGAGGTGGCTCCGACACTGCGCTGGAACGAAGTGGCGGCGGCGGAGCGTGAGCAGGCGGAGATGCCGCCGGCGGTCAGTCGCAAGGCGTTCGAACTGCCGCGGCCGGCGCAGGGTGGGGCCTCGTTTGCGGCGCTGCGCCTGGCGAACGGCGACCGTGCCCTGGTGCGTGTCAGCGCTGTCCATGAGCCGGATCTGACCGCCATCGATGCCGAGCTGAAACAGCGGATGGCCGCGTTTCTGGCCAGCCGGAATGGCCAGCTGGACTATCAACTGCATCTGCAGGCGCTGATGGAGGCCGCCGAGATCGAGCGCAATTAGCCATCGATCGGGCGACCCGAGCTGAACAGGGCTGCCGCTGCGGCCCTTGCCGGCTGGCCCCTCAGCCGGAGGGCAGGGCGGCGGCCTCGAGCAGGCGGCGCGTGTAGGGGTGCTGCGGCTGGCCAAAGAGCTGTTCCACCGCACCCTGTTCGACCACCTTGCCGGCTTGCATCACCATCACCCGATGGCTCATCGCCCTGACCACGGCCAGATCGTGGCTGATGAAAAGATAGCTGAGTTGATAACGCTGTTGCAGCTCGCGCAACAACTGGATGATCTGCTTCTGTACGCTGCGATCCAGCGCCGAAGTGGGTTCATCCAGAATGATCAGCTCCGGGCGCAGCACCAGTGCCCGCGCGATGGCGATCCGCTGCCGCTGCCCGCCGGAGAACTCATGCGGATAGCGGTGGCGTACCGCCGGGTCCAGCTCCACTTCGCGCAGCGCCTGGCAGACCTGTTCATCCTGCCGGCGGCGCTGGCGGACCCCCTGCACCTCGAGCCCCTCGGCGATGATCTCGGCGACACTCATGCGGGGGCTCAGGCTGCCGAAGGGGTCCTGGAACACCACCTGCAGCTGTTTGCGCAGGGGTCTGAGCTGCTTCTGTTTCAGCGCGCAGAGCCGCGTGCCATTGAACAGGATCTCCCCCTCGCTGCTGATCAGCCGCAACAGGGCCAGGGCCAGCGTGGTCTTGCCCGAGCCCGATTCTCCGACGATCCCCAGGGTCTCGCCGCGGGCGAGCTGCAGGTCGATCGCGTCCACCGCCTTGTGATAGCGGCGCACCCGCTGCAGTATCCCCTTGCGCTCGGCGAACCAGACCTTCAACCCCCGCGCCTCAAGGATGATGTCATCGTAAGCGACGATCGTGGCGGGCCGCCCCTCCGGCTCGGCCGCCAGCAGGGCACGGGTGTAGGGGTGGCGGGGGGAGCGAAACAGCGCCTGGCAGGGCTGCTGTTCGAGCAGCTCGCCGCGGCGCATCACGCACACCGAGTCCGCCACCCGGCGCACGATGTTCAGATCATGGGAGATCAGCATGATCGCCATGCCAAGCTGTCGTTGCACCCGTTGCAGCAGCTCGAGAATCTGCTGTTGGATGGTGACATCCAGCGCGGTGGTGGGCTCGTCGGCGATCAGCAGCTCAGGCTCATTGGCCAGCGCCATCGCGATCATCACCCGCTGGCGCTGGCCGCCCGAAAGCAGATGGGGATATTGCCCCAGTCGCTCCCGCGGGCGATCGATCCCCACCAGATCGAGCAGCTCCAGCGCCCGGGCGCGGCAGGCAGGCAGGCTCAGCCCCCGGTGTAGTCGCAGCGTCTCACCGATCTGTTTCTCCAGCGTGTGCAGGGGGTTGAGCGAAGTCATCGGCTCCTGAAAAATCATCCCCACCCGGTTGCCGCGCAGTTGCAGCAGTCGCTTCTCCGGCGCCTGAAGCAGGTTTTCACCCCGATAGAGTATGGCGCCTTCGGTCTGGGCCTGGGGTAGAAGCCGCAGCAGGGAGAGGGCGGTGACCGACTTGCCCGAGCCGGACTCCCCGACGATGGCGATCGTTTTGCCCGCCTCGATATCGAAGCTCACATGGCGCACCACCGCCTCGGTCGCGGCGCCGAAACGGACGCTGAGGTTCTGGACGGAGATCAGGGGGGTACTCACTCAGATTTTCCTCGGATCGAAGGCGTCACGCACCGCTTCGCCGACGAAGATCAGCAGGGTCAGCATGAGCGAGAGCGAAACGAATGCGGTCAGGCCCAGCCAGGGGGCGTGGAGATTGTTCTTGCCCTGGGCGACCAGCTCGCCCAGGGAGGGGGAGCCCGGCGGCAGGCCAAAGCCCAGAAAGTCCAGTGCGGTCAGGGTAACGATGGCGTTGTTGAACACAAAGGGGATGAAGGTGAGAGTGGCGATCATGGCGTTGGGCAGCAGATGTCGGTACATGATCCGGGCATCGCCGAGACCGAGCGCCCGGGCCGCGCGCACATATTCCAGATTGCGCCCGCGCAGGAACTCGGCCCGAACCACATCGACCAGATTCATCCAGGAAAACAGCAGCATGATCCCCAGCAGCCACCAGAAGTTGGGCTCCACCAGCGAGGCCAGGATGATCAGCAGAAAGAGCACCGGCAGGCCGGACCAGATCTCGATGAAACGCTGAAAAAACAGATCGATGCGCCCGCCGTAGTAGCCCTGGATGGCACCGGCGGCGACCCCGATGACGGAGCTCCCCAACGTCAGCGCCAGGGCGAACAGGACCGAGATGCGAAAGCCGTAGATCACCCGCGCCAGCACATCCCGGCCCTGGTCGTCGGTGCCCAGCCAGTTGCTGGCCGAGGGGGGGGAGGGGGCCGGCTGCTCGAGCTCGTAGTTGATGGTGTCGTAGCTGAAGGGGATCGGTGGCCAAAGGGCCCACCCCCCGGAGTCCGCGATCAGCGCCTGAATGTAGGGATCACGATAATCCACCGGCAGGGCAACGTCGCCGCCGAAATCGGCCTCGGTGTACTCCTGCAGCAGGGGCCAGTAGAGCTGCTGCTGGTGGCTGATCAGCAGGGGCTTGTCGTTGGCGATCAGCTCCGCGAACAGGCTCAGGCCAAACAGGAGCAGAAAGATCCACAGTGACCAGTAACCGCGGCGGTTGCGCTTGAAGCTGTCGATGCGACGGCGCTGCAACGGGGTGAGCTGCACGGGGCTACACCTCCCTGCTGGCAAAGTCGATGCGGGGGTCCACCAGGGTGTAGGTGATATCGCTGATCAGTTTCAGCAACAGCCCCACCAGGGTAAAAATGTAGAGGGTACCGAAGATCACCGGATAGTCCCGATTGATCACCGCCTCGTAGCCCAGCAACCCCAGCCCATCGAGGGAGAAGATCACTTCGATCAGCAGGGAGCCGGTGAAGAAGATCCCGATGAGGGCGGCGGGCATCCCGGCGATGATCAACAGCATGGCGTTGCGAAAAACATGACGGTAGAGCACCGCGGTCTCATCCAACCCCTTGGCGCGGGCGGTCAGGACATACTGTTTGTGGATCTCATCCAGGAAGGAGTTTTTGGTCAACATGGTCAGGGTGGCGAAACTGGAGACCACCGAAGCCAGCACCGGCAGGGTGATATGCCAGAGGTAGTCGCCCACCTGCTGCCACCAGCTCATCTGGTCAAAGTCGGGCGAGGTGAGACCGCGCAGCGGAAACCACTCCAGCCAGGTGCCGCCGGCGAACAACACGATCAGCAACATGGCAAACAGGAAGTTGGGGATGGCGTAGCCAATGATAATGACACTGCTGCTCCAGACGTCGAACGGCGAGCCATCCCGAACCGCCTTGCGAATACCGAGCGGAATCGACACCAGGTAGCTGATCAGCGTGGTCCAGAGGCCGAGGGAGATCGACACCGGCAGTTTCTCGATGATCAGGTCGATCACCCCCTTGTCGCTGTAAAAGCTCTTGCCAAAATCAAACAGCAGATAGTTGCGCAGCATCTGCAAAAAGCGCTCGTGGGCCGGCTTGTCGAAGCCGTAGAGCCGTTCGATCTCCGCGATCAGGGCCGGGTCCAGCCCCTGTGCGCCACGGTAGCGGCTATTTTCGCCACCCGCGGCGATGTCGGACTTGACCCCGCTGCCGATGCGGTTGCCCGCGTCCACGCCAATCCCCTCGAGGTGGGCGATGGTCTGCTCCACCGGGCCGCCGGGGGCGAGCTGAACCAGAAGAAAGTTGAGCAGCAGTATCCCCAGCAGGGTGGGGATGATCAACAGCACACGGCGGAGGATATAGGCGGCCATCAGGGCTTGGCCCACCAGGTATCGAGACCGAGATCGTAACGCGGAGTCGTCTCGGGGTGGGCGAGGTGGTTCCAGTAGGCGATGCGGTAGCGATCGATATGGTAGTGGGGGATCACATAGTGGTTCCACTGCAACACCCGGTCCAGCGCGCGGGCGCGCAACACCAGCTGCTCCCGGTTTGGTGCCGCGATCAGCTGCTCCACCAGATAATCCACGGCGGGATCTTGAATGCCGGCCAGGTTGCGGCTGCCGGGCAGGTTGGCGGAGCTGGAGTGCCAGTAGTCGCGCTGCTCATTGCCCGGCGAGGTGGACTGGCCAAAGCTGGCGACCACCATGTCGAAGTCGAACTGGCGCAACCGGTTGATATATTGCGATGTATCGACGATGCGGATGCTGGCATCGATGCCGAGCCGTTCCAGATTGCGGATGAAAGGGGAGACCACCCGCTCAAACTCCTTCTGCACCAGCAGTATCTCGAAGCGGAAGGGGGTGCCGTTTGCATCCACCAGCTTGCCCCCTTCCAGCCGCCAGCCGGCCTGTTGCAGGAGCCGCAGGGCCTGGCGCAACTGGGCGCGGTTGCGACCGCTGCCATCCGTGGTGGGGGCGCGGTAGACCTGGGTAAACACCTGGGGCGGAACCCGCTCGCGGATCGGTTCCAGAATCTCCAACTCGGCCGGGGTCGGAAGCGCGTCGGCGGCCATCTCCGAGTTGGCAAAGTAACTGTGGGTGCGGGTATAGGCGCCGTAGAAGAGGTTGTCGTTGGTCCATTCGAAATCGAACGCATAGGCCAGCGCCTGACGTACCTCCGGCTGGCTGAACAGGGGGCGGCGGGTGTTCATCACAAACCCCTGCATACCGACCGGGTTGTGATGTTTGATCTCCTCCGTGATGATGCGGCCATCGTCGAAGGGGGCGCCGGTGTAGGCGGTGGCCCACGCCTTGGAGGAGAACTCGGTGCGAAAATCATACTCGCCCGCCTTGAACGCCTCCAGTGCGACCGTACTGTCGCGGTAGTAGTCATACTGGCGCTGCTCGAAGTTGAAGCGGCCCCGGTTCACCGCCAGCTCGCCCCCCCAGTAGTCGGGGTTGCGGCGGTAGACGATGGTGCGGCCCGGGTCGATCCGTTCGATCTGGTAGGGGCCCGAGCCCAGCGGGGGCTCCAGTGAGGGGGTGGAAAAATCGCGCTCGGCCCAGAAGTGTTGCGGCAGGATCGGCACCTCCCCCACGATCAGGGGCAGCTCCCGGTTGGTGCTATCCTCGAACTCAAACCGCACCGTCGTGGGGGTCAGGGCGGTGACGCTTTCAATGGCTGCGTAGTAGCTTTTGTAGAAGGGACTACCCTGCTGGCGCAAGATATCGAAGGTGAACACCACATCATCCGCCGTGACCGGGTGGCCATCACTGAAGCGGGCGGCGGGGCGCAGATCGAACTCGATCCAACGGCGATCGGGGGCGACCCGCAGCCGCTGCGCCAGCAGACCGTATTGGGAGAAGGGCTCGTCCAGCGAGCGCGCCATCAGTGAGTCGTAGAGCAGGCCGACCCCCTCCGCCACGCTGCCCTTGATGATAAAGGGGTTGAGGCTGTCGAAGGTGCCGATGGCGGACTCCCGCAAACGCCCCCCTTTGGGGGCGTCCGGGTTGACGTAGTCGAAATGGGCAAAATCGGCTGGATATTTGAGACCACCGTGCATGGCGATGCCGTGCACTCCCGCGGGCGCGGCCAGCAGCGGCGGGGCGAGCAGCAGGAACAAAAAGAGGGCGGCCATGGATCGATAGGCCGAGCATAGGGGTACAGCCACTATTTTTCTCCTCGTGAAGCTGGCGCACCGCGCCCAAGCGAGCGCCGCGCCAGCCCTGTGACAACGCCGGCTCACTCCGGTTCAGAGCCGTTGGCCCGCGCCCGCTCCAGATCGCGCCGCATCCAGCCGCGAACCTTGCGTACCACGACCCACTTGAACAGAACGGCCAGCAGCAGTGAAACCGCTATGATGAACAGACTCAGATTATCCACGCTCAACTCGTCTCGATCCGGTCCACGTCGAACAGACGCAGGGTTTGTCCCACCTTGAGAGTATCGTCTGGCGCCATCTGGTTCCAGCGTGCCAGATCGTCCACGTCAAC
>Ga0114984_1000205_pt1 | contig 24229 bp, 24 predicted proteins | sample Shrwel1BS1Day1_FD_96987 | JGI IMG/M metagenome (GOLD analysis project Ga0114984, IMG submission 96987) | Subsurface microbial communities from deep shales in Ohio, USA - Utica-3 well 1 S-1-Day1 | ecosystem: Environmental > Aquatic > Deep subsurface > Shale gas/oil reservoir > Produced water/Flow...
CGGGCCACTATACTCCGCGCGCCTTCCCCGCTATTGAACCGGAGAATCCGACATGTTCAAGAACACCCTGGCGCTCGCCGCCGGCATCGCCCTGTCCGTATCCGCTGTATTCGCGCAAGCCGCCGACGTCCTCAAGGTCTCGGCCATCCCCGACGAAGCCCCCACCGAACTGCTGCGCAAATTCAAGCCGCTGGGCGCCTACCTGGAGCAGGAACTGGGCATGAAGGTGGAGTTCGTGCCGGTGGCCGACTACGCCGCCGTGGTCGAGGCGCTGGCCGCCGACCGTATCGACATGGCCTGGCTGGGCGGCTTCACCTTCGTCCAGGCGCGCCTGAAAACCGGCAACGCCGTGCCCCTGGTACAGCGCGAGCAGGACGCCGAGTTCACCAGCAAGTTCATCACCCCCGACCCGGCGGTGAAATCGCTGCAGGACCTCAAGGGCAAGACCTTCGCCTTCGGCTCGGTGTCCTCCACCTCCGGCAGCCTGATGCCGCGCTACTTCATGCTGCAGGACGGCATCAAGCCGGAAGACTTCTTCAGCCGCGTGGCCTACTCCGGCGCCCACGACGCCACCGCGGCCTGGGTGCAGGCCGGCAAGGCCGACGGCGGCGTGCTCAACGCCTCGGTGTGGCAGAAGCTGGTGGACGCCGGCAAGGTCGATACCGACAAGGTCAAGGTCTTCGCCACCACCCCGACCTACTACGACTACAACTGGACCGTGCGCGGCAACCTCGACGCCGACCTGCAGGCGAAGATCAAGAGCGCCTTCCTCGCCCTCGACCCGGCCAAGTCCGAGCACAAGGCGATTCTCGACCTGCAGGCCGCCAGCCGCTTCATCGAGACCAAGCCTGAAAACTACCAAGGCATCGAAGAAGCCGCTCGCGCCGCCGGCCTGCTCAAGTGAGCATCGCCCTGCGTGGCGTGGGCCTGGCCCACGCCAACGGTAAGGTTGCGCTGGAAAACATCGATCTCGAGGTCAGTCCCGGCGAACGGGTGGCCATCATCGGCCCCTCGGGCGCCGGCAAGACCACCCTGCTGCGCCTGCTGGCCACCAGCCTGCAACCCACACGCGGCGAGCTCGACCTGCTGCAGCACAACCCCTGGCGTCTGGCTGCCCGCCAGCGCCAGCGTCTGCGTGCGCGTATCGGCCTGATCCACCAGGCGCCGCCGCTGCCGCCGCGCCAGCGCGTGGTCACTGCCGTGCTGGCCGGCAAGCTTGGCCAGTGGTCATTGGCCAAGGGACTGCTCAACCTGCTGCATCCGCTGGATGCCGGCGGTGCCCAGGCCGCCCTGGCGCGTCTGGATATCGCCGACAAACTCTACCAGCGCTGCGACCAGCTTTCCGGCGGTCAGTTGCAGCGCGTCGGCATCGCCCGCGTGCTGTACCAGGCGCCGGAACTGATCCTCGCCGACGAACCGGTCTCGGCCATGGACCCGGTGCTGGCCGGCCACACCCTGGCCGTGCTCAATCGCGAGGCCGCCGAGCGCGGCATGACCCTGCTGGCCAGCCTGCACGCCGTCGATCTGGCGCTGGCGCACTTCCCTAGGGTGATCGGCATTCGCGACGGGCGCATCGCCTTCGACCTGCCCACCGAGCAGGTGCAGCCCGCCCAACTGCAAGCCCTGTACGCCAACGAGCAGCTGCAGGCCACGCCCAGCTCGTCCGTACAGCCGCAACCGGTGTATATACCGCGATGCTGAGCACTGCCCCACGCGACCCCGCCGCACTGCCGCGTCTGCTTATCACCGTACTGGCGCTGCTGTTGTTGTGGCCGGGCCTGAGCCTGAGCGAGCTGGACCTGGCCGTGCTGGTCGATGGCGACAACACTCGCGCCATGGGCAACTTCCTCGCCGGTTTCTGGCCGCCTGCGCATGAAGCCGAGTTTCTCACCCTGCTCGGCCGCGCCACCCTGGAAACTCTGGCCATCGCCACCGCCGGCATGAGCCTGGCACTGCTGATTGCCATCCCCGCCGCGCTGCTGGCAAGCCGTGCGCTGTCGCTGTCGGCCGTGCACCGTGGCGGCCACCCGGCCTGGTGGGCGAACCTGGCGCGCTGGCCGGTGCGCGGCTTGCTGATCTTCCTGCGCAGCGTGCCGGAAATCGTCTGGGCGCTGCTGTTCGTCCGCGCCGTCGGCCTCGGCCCCACGGCCGGGGTACTGGCCATCGCCATCACCTACGCCGGCATGCTCGGCAAGGTGTATGCGGAAATCTTCGAATCGGTCGACGCCCGCCCCACCCGCGCCCTATTGGGCGCCGGCGGCAGCCGGTTGACCGCCTTCGCCTACGGCGTGCTGCCCAATGCCGCCGGGGAAATGCTCTCCTACACCGTGTACCGCTGGGAGTGCGCCATCCGCGCCTCGGTGGTGATGGGCTTCGTCGGTGCCGGCGGCCTGGGCCAGCAGATCGACCTGTCGCTGCGCATGTTCGCCGGCGGCGAAGTGGCCAGCATGCTGCTCACCTTCCTGCTCCTGGTGCTGCTGGCCGACCAGTTCAGCCGCCTGCTGCGCGCGAGGCTGACATGAGAGTCGGCAATCTGGTCCTGTTCGCCGCCCTCCTCGCCGCGGTGGTCGCCTCGTTCCTCTACCTGGGCATCGACCTCGGCGCGTTGGTGGCCGGCGACAGCCTGACGCAGATGCGCCAGTACGCCGGCGGCTTCCTGCAGCCGGACGTCTCCGCCGCGCACCTGCAGGCCATCGGCCGTGGTGCGCTGGAAACCCTGGCCATGTCCGCCATCGGCACCCTGCTCGCCGCTCTGCTCGGCCTGGCCCTGGCGCTACCGGCCGCCGGGCGCTTCGGCGCTCTCGCCCTGCACGCCACACGCCTGCTGCTCAATGCCCTGCGCGCCATCCCCGAGCTGGTCTGGGCGGCGCTGATGGTCCTGGCCGCGGGCCTGGGCCCCAACGCCGGCACCCTGGCCCTGGCCCTGCACACCGCAGGCGTGCTCGGCCGCCTGTTCGCCGAAGCGCTGGAAAACACCCCGCGCGAGCCTGCCGACGCCATCCGCGAAAGCGGCGGCGGGCGCATGCTCGCCTTCTGCTACGGCACCCTGCCCGGGGTCTGGCCGCAACTGGTGGCCTACACCCTGTACCGCTGGGAGAACAACATCCGTATGGCCAGCGTGCTCGGCTTCGTCGGCGCCGGCGGCCTGGGGCAGATGCTCTATGTGTCGCTCAGCCTGTTCCAGGAAGCCCAGGCGGCCACGGTGATCCTGGCCATGCTCGTGCTGGTGCTGGCAGTGGATGCCTTGAGTGGCTGGGCACGGCAGCGCTGGGTGAGCTGAGCGCCCGCCTGACCGACCTGCCCCCCGCGCCGAGCGGAGCGAGTGGCCCAGATCGACCACCAAGGGGCATGGCAATCGCGGACAATTAACCGCAGAATTGCCGCCAGCCGTGCCCTGACGACCAACCACAAGCCTCCTGTTGCGCATGCCCTATATCACCGACAACGTTCCCCAGTGTGCCGACCGTTTGCGCGCCGGCCATCTGGTCGCCCTGCCCACCGAAACCGTTTACGGCCTGGCAGCCGATGCACGCCAGGATGCCGCGGTGCAGCAGGTGTTCGCACTCAAGGGGCGACCGAGCAGCAATCCGCTGATCGTCCATCTGCAGAGCGCCGCTCAGGCCAGTCAGTGGGCCGCAGACATACCGGCTGCGGCCCAGCGCCTGATGGCCACCTTCTGGCCAGGCCCGCTGACGCTGGTGCTGCCGGCCCGGGACGATGTCTCGCGCATCGTCACCGCCGGGCAGGACAGCGTGGCGCTGCGGGTACCCGCGCATCCCCAGGCGCAGGCGCTGCTGGCGGCCTTCGGTGGCGGGCTGGTCGCGCCGTCCGCCAACCGTTACATGTCGATCAGCCCGACCAGCGCGGCGCATGTGGCGCAGCAGTTCCCCGACAGCGACCTGTGGATTCTCGATGGCGGGGCCTGTCAGGTGGGTCTGGAATCCAGCATCGTCAGTCTGCTGCCGGGCGACAGCCCGCGTCTGCTGCGCCGCGGCATGCTGAGCCAGAGCGACCTCGAAGCGGCCCTGGGCCAACCGCTGGAGAACCGGGATGGCGGCGTGCGCGCCCCCGGCCAGCACCATCGCCACTACGCGCCCGGTACCACGACGCTGGCCTTCGTGCAGGTGCCGAACGAGGCACTGGCGTCGCCGCGTCATGGCTGGATCTGGTGCGGCCAGGCGCAGCACAGCGCAGGCCCGGCGATAGACCTCGGCGATCAACCGCAGGCCTATGCTGCGCGGCTGTACGCGGCGCTCTATCAACTCGACGCCCTGGGCCTGGAGCGCCTGTACATCCAGCTGCCGCCGCAGCACGACGCGTGGGCCGCGGTGCACGACCGCCTGGCCCGCGCCAGCCAGCGCCTGGACTGAAGGCTCAGCCTGAAAGCATGGGCGTGTCCAGCGGGACTTCGGCGAATCGGCTGAAGGCCTGCGCGGCCGGTGACGGATTCTTGGTGCGCCAGCGCACCAGATACCAGCGGTTGGGGATGGGAAAGCCTTCCACGTCCAGCTCCACCAGATTGCCCGGCGCCGTATGGATCAGGGTGTGCCGCGACAGGATGGCGATCCCCAGGCCTGCGGCCACGGACTCCTTGATCGCCTCGTTGCTTTCGATGGTCATCTGCGTTTTCAGGGTCCAGCCGAATCGGGAAAAGTGTTCTTCGATTGCCAGACGCGTACCCGAACCCGGCTCACGACTGAGGAAGGGTTCGGCCGCCAACTGCTCCCAGCGCAGACGCTGGCCAGCCAGACGATGCCCGGCCGGGGCGATGACCACCAGGGGATTGTCCGCCAGTGCGACCACCTCCAGGTCCAGATGCCGCGGTGGCTGGCTGAACACGTAGAGATCGTCGCGGTTGTCTTCCAGACGGCGGATCACCTCCGAACGGTTGGCAATGTTCAACTCCACTTCGACCTGGGGATACTGCCGACAGAAGGGGCCGAGCAGCCGGGGAACCAGGTACTTGGCGGTAGTCACGGCGCCCAGGCGCAGCTGCCCGATGGTCAGGCCGTTGAGCTGCGCCAGGCGCATTTCCAGCTGGTCGAGGGCGTCGAAAATCTGCCGTGCACCGGCCTGCACCTCGCGCCCGGCATCGGTCAGATGCAGGCGTTTGCCCAATTGCTCGAACAGGTGCATGCCCAGCGCCTGCTCCAGCTTGGCGATCTGCGTCGACACCGAAGGCTGGGCCAGATGCAGGGCACGGGCTGCTTCGGTGACACTCAGGCGCTCCGCCACCGCAAGAAAGGTCTCCAGTTGGCGGAAGGTCGTTTGACGCGTGTGAAAGCGCTGCCTTTTCATTGCCAAAACCCTATGCTTTCTTCGCTGATAATCTATTTTTGACTATATCAATTGATGGCGAAAATGCCTGCATCGCGATCTGCAGGAGATGCCCTCATGTCCGCCTACAGCACCCACCATCAGCACATCGAGGTTTTGCCCCGGGAGCAACGTGTCGCCTTCCTCACCTGCCACGACAAGGTACGGCTGGTCACGGAGGCACTCGCCCCCCTGGGTTTCTATGTCGACGCGATCAGCAGTTACGACACCGACCATTTCGGCACCTTCAGCCGCGAAGTGGAACGCCGCGGCAGCGCTCACGACACCGCACTGGAAAAAGCCCGGCTGGCCTGCTCGCTGGGCGGCGCGCGCTATGGCCTGGGCAGTGAAGGCAGCTTCGGACGCGACCCGCACCTGGGCTGGATGCCCTGGGATTATGAAATTCTCTGCCTGTGGGATGACCACCTGCAGTACCCGATATTCGCGGTGGCCGGCTCAGGCGCAACCAACTACGCACAGGCCGAGGTCGATAGCCTGCAAGCCGCCGATGCCTTCATGCAGCGCGTTCGTTTTCCGGAGCACGCGCTGATTCTGGGACGCCCAGCCGAGCCCTGGTTCCGCAAGGGCGTCCGCGACCCCGACTGGCTGCGCGAGCAGTTGCAGTGGCTGCTGGCACGCCAGCCAAAGGTCTGGCTGGAAACCGACATGCGCGCCCATCTCAACCCGCTGCGCCAGGGGGTGATCCGCGAAGCGGCCGAGCAGTTGGCCAAGCACCTGAAAAGCTGCTGCCCGAGCTGCCAGGCGCCGGGCTTCGTCGTGGTGCGCAGCGAGCCGGGCCTGTTGTGCTCCAGCTGCGGCCTGAGCACACCCCTGGCAACGGCGCATATCCGTGAATGCCCGGCCTGCAGACATCAGGAGCGCAGCACGGTGACGCGGCTCGCCAACCCCGGCAACTGCGAGCACTGCAACCCATGACCCTGCCAGCCCCGGGCTTCGCTCGCCTGTCCCACCTGCGCCAGCTCGAGGCAGAGGCCATCCACATATTGCGCGAAGTCGTGGCGCTGGTTCGCAGCCCCTGCCTGTTCTACTCGATCGGCAAGGACTCGACGGTGCTGCTGCATCTGGCGCGCAAGGCGTTCTTTCCGGGGCCGGTGCCCTTCCCGCTGCTGCACGTAGACACCGGCTGGGAGTTTCGCGAGATGGGCCAGTTCCGCGACCGCCTGGCCAAGCGCCTGAACCTGGACATGCGCGTGCACCTCAACCCGGACGGCGAGCGCCTGAACGTCACGCCCTTCTCGGTGGGTTCGGCCAAGTACACCGACATCATGAAGACCGAGGCACTCAAGCAGGCGCTGGCGAAGTACGGCTTCGACGCCTGTTTTGGCGGTGCTCGGCGCGACGAGGAAAAATCGCGCGCCAAGGAGCGCGTCTGCTCGTTCCGCGACCCTCACCAGCGCTGGGACCCGAAACAGCAGAGGCCGGAGTTGTGGCAGCTGTACAACACGCGCATAAACGCGGGAGAGAGCCTGCGGGTCTTCCCGTTGTCCAACTGGACCGAGCTGGATATCTGGCAATACATCCACCTGGAGAACATCGAGATCGTCGATCTTTACCGCGCGGCGCCACGCCCCGTGGTCGAACTTCACGGCACGCTGATCTGCGTGGACGACGAGCGCCTGCTGGCGCATCTCAGCCCTGAGCAGCGCGCCGGCATCCATGAGCGTTGGGTGCGTTTTCGCACCCTGGGCTGCTATCCGCTGACCGGCGCCGTGGAGTCCAGGGCGCAGTCGCTGCCGGATATCATTCAGGAGATGCTGCTGACTAGAACCAGCGAGCGCCAGGGCCGGGTCATCGACCATGACCAGGACGGCTCCATGGAGAAGAAGAAGATCGAAGGCTATTTCTAAGCCGACGGCTCGATCTTCCCTGAGCGGATGCGGTACGGCAGGTCGCCGGACGTGCTGCCAGTGCCGCGGCCAGGCTCATCTTGCAGGCGGGAGCGCGAGGCGGTCTGGCCTAGCGACCGCGCGCGTTCTTCTTCTGCAGGATGTCCGAGGCCTCGTTATAGGCGCTCTGGAAGGCCTCGCTGCTGATCCAGGCCACGGCAGCGTCTTCGTCTTCCCCATGGAAGATGGCGCGATAGACGATCAAAAGGCCCATCATGAAATCGGTTGCGGCGTCTTCCGACTCCTCGGCGACCACCAGTTCCAGCACCGGGTATTGCAGGAACACCAGGCACAGGCCGAGCAGACCGGTGCGTTCCGCGGCATTCATCGCCTGGAACAGGTCATCGAAATGCGCCGGGTCGAAGCCGTTCTCCTCGATGTCCTTGAAATCGAAGGTACTCAGGTCGATCTCGACATCATCGAACGGCTGATCGATCAGCGGGTTGGCCAGAATCGGATGAATCAGATTGGCTTGCGGCCTGGGCTTGCCCATGCGGTTCTGCTTGGCCTTGGTCTTGGCCCGCTGGGCGCGCTTCTTCTGTTTTTCAGGGGAGGCCATGGGGCGAGTCCTCGTGCGATGGGCCATGAGCGTGGCGTGCAGTGGTGAGGTGCCCATTGTATGCAGTCTTGGTTATGGCCTGCGGCTGAATTTGCCAAGGCAAGAGCACGCCGTGGCCGAGCTCGGCCCGGGACACCGCCGCAAGCGCATCAGCCATACGCCTGAACGAACAGATCGACAGCTGCCATCAGACGCGGTTCGCTGGGCGTCAGCGGGCTGCTGTCGATGCGGCCCACCGCCAGCAGCAGGAACTGGCCGGCAGCCTGCGCCGGGTGGGCGCAGCGGACGGCACGCACAAGGACGGCCTCGAGGTAGTTCTGATAAGGCCGGTAGCGCTGCCGCCAGCGCTTGTGGGGAATGCGCTGGGTACGCAACAGGATATGAGTGAGCGCATACGAAGCTGGATGCTCGCCCAGTTGCTGCAGCGAGGTGGCGGCACGCTCCAGGCAACTGCGCAATGCGCCACAAGGCTGGGAGGGCAGTTTCGGTTCCGGCAGTTGCTCCAGCCAGTAGTCGATGACGGCTCGAAACAGCTGTTCCTTGTCGCCGAAGTAGGCATAGAGCGTTGCCTTGGTCACACCAGCCGAAGCGGCGATGGCTTGCATGTTCGCCATCTCGAAGCCGAGCGCCGTGAACAACTCGCTCGCGGCGAGCAGCATCGCTCTTCGGCGCTTGTCCCGGCGCGAGTCTCTGGTCGTCGGCTGGTTCATATTCAGGGCTTCCAGCGCCTGAACAGCAGGCTGGCATTGACACCACCGAAGCCGAAACCATTCGACAGCGCATGCTCCAGCGGCATGTGCCGGGCATTCTGGGCGACCAGGTCCAGCCCTACTGACGCCTCGTCGGCAGTGGTGAGGTTCAGAGTCGGCGGGACGACCTGATCACGCAGGGCCAGTACGGTGAAGATGGCCTCGACGCCACCGGCAGCCCCGAGCAGGTGTCCTGTGCTGGATTTGGTCGAGGTAATCGCCACGCCCGAGCCACTGCCGAACACGGAGCGGATGGCAGACAGCTCGCCACGGTCGCCCACTGGCGTTGAGGTGGCGTGGGCGTTGATATGTTGTACTTCAACAGGGTCGATGCCGGCCTGGCGCAATGCCAGTTGCATGGCGCGGCAGGCGCCGTCGCCATCCTCGGGGCCGGCGGTGAGGTGATAGGCATCGGCGCTGGTGCCGTAGCCGACCAGCTCGGCCAGAGGTCGTGCTCCCCTTGCCAGGGCGTGCTCCAGCGACTCGATCACCAGCACGCCAGCGCCCTCGGCCATGACGAAGCCGTCGCGGGCACGATCGAACGGGCGAGAGGCTTCCTGGGGGCGATCGTTGTAGCCACTGGACAGCGCACGTGCTGCGGCGAAGCTGCCGAGCGTGACGCGATCGATGGCAGCTTCGGTACCGCCGCACAAGGCGATATCGGCCTCACCACTGCGGATCAGCCGCGCTGCGTCGCCGATAGCCTGTGCGCCGGCCGCGCAAGCGGTCACCGGTGCTCCAAGCGGGCCTTTGAAACCATGGCGGATGGAAACCTGGCCGGCTGCCATGTTGGCCAGGAACGACGGTGCAGTGAAGGGGGACAGGCGCCGAGGGCCGCGTTGATCGGTGATCCGCACGGCCTCTGCAATGGCGCCGAAGCCGCCGACTCCTGACGCAATAATGGTCGCGGTGCGCTGGCGCTTCGCTTCGTCCGTCGGCCGCCAGCCGGCCTGTGCCAGGGCTTCCTCGGCCGCGACCAGGGCGAACTCGATGAAGCGATCCATCTTCTTGCGCTCCTTGACGGAGATGTAGCGCTCAGGATCGAAGCCGGCCTGGGGATCATCGGCAATGCCGGGCACCTGCCCGCCAACCGCGCTGCCGGTACCTTCGCTCAGCTCGACCGGCAACGTACGAATGCCCGAGTGGCCGGCCAGCAGGCGCGTCCATACCGTCTCGATGCCACAGCCCAGAGGGCTGACGATGCCCAGGCCGGTGACGACGATTCGTGTGTGGTGCTCTCTATGCATGGCGTTGCCTCGTAGGTTGAAGAGATGAATCAGCCGAGGCCGAATGTCTTGCGCAAGCCCGAGTCGACTGGGCCGTCAGGCATGAAGCGACGCAGCGTGGTGCCGAACACCCGACAACCACGTTTGACGAACTGCTCGGCCGCTTTGCGGCCAATGCCCGATGACACGCCTGTGATGACGACGACAGTGGAGTTAGACATGGCAGTTGCTCTTGGGGATCATGCAGGCTGCGCCGCCATGATGCGGTCAGAACTGACGGGCCTGATGCCGAACCAGATGGCGTACATGGCCGGCAGGAACACCAGGGTCAGCACGGTGCCGGCGAAGGTACCGCCGATCAGGGTGTAGGCGAGCGTGCCCCAGAACACCGAATGGGTGAGCGGGATAAACGCCAGGATGGCCGCCAGCGCGGTGAGGATCACCGGCCGGGCGCGCTGCACGGTGGCCTCGACCACGGCGTGGAACGGATCGAGGCCGGCCGCCTCGTTCTGGCGAATCTGCCCGATCAGGATCAACGTGTTGCGCATCAGGATGCCGGACAGGGCGATCAGCCCGACCAGCGCGTTGATGCCGAACGGCTGCTGGAACAGGATCAGCGTCGGCACCACGCCGATCAGCCCCAGCGGGCTGGTGAGAAAGACCATGATCATGGCGGCGATCGAACGCACCTGCAGGATGATGATGATCAGCGTGACGGCCAGCATGATCGGGAACAGCGGCAGCATGGCCTTGCTGGCCTTGCCCGACTCCTCGATGGAGCCTGCCTGCTCGATGCGATAGCCGCTCGGCAAGCGCTTGATGATGGGCTGCAGTTGCTGGCTGATGGCGGTCGAGACGTCCGGCGGCTGCAGGCCTTCGGCGATATCGCCGCGCACGGTGATGGTCGGCACGCGGTCGCGCCAGCGCATGATCGGCTCCTCCATGCGCACCTCGACCTCGCCGACCTGCGACAGCGGAATACGCTGACCATTGGCGCCGGCCAGGGTGAAGTCCATCACCCGCGCCGGGTCGAAGCGAATGTCGCCGGCGGCGCGGGCCATGACCTGCACCGTGCGGATATCCTCACGCACGGCAGTGACCGGCACGCCGCTGAGCAGAAATTGCAGCTGCTGCGCGACGACGCTGGAGGTCAGTCCCACCGCCTGCAGACGATCCTGCTGCAGATTGAAGTGCAGCGTGGGGACGCGGGTGCCCCAGTCGGTATTGACCGTGCGCATCAGCGGGCTGGCGTCCATCACCTGCCGCACCTCGGCGGCGATTTCACGCAGGCGCTGCGGATCCGGGCCGGTGACCCGGTAGGCCACCGGATATGGCGAGTACGGGCCGAACACCAGTTGACTGACACGCACCTGCGCTTCGCTGGCCAGCCCCTCGGCAATTGCCTTGCGCAGGCGATGCTTCAATACCTCGCGTTCATCCGGGTTATCGGTGCGTACGACGATCTTGGCGAACGACGGATCCGGCAGTTCCGGGCTCATGGCCATGAAGAAGCGCGGTGCACCCTGGCCGATATAGGCCGTGACGATCTTCGCCTCTGCCTGCTGCGCCAGCCAGGCCTCGATCTTTTCCGCGGCAGCGCTGGTCTGGACGATCGAGGTGCCATAGGGCATCTGCACCTCGACCAGGACTTCGGGGCGGTCGGAGATAGGGAAGAACTGTTTCTTGACCAGCGCCATGCCCAGCACGGCCGTCACGAACAGCCCGACCACAGAGCCCGCGACCAGCCACTTGTGGGTGATAACCCGGCCCAGCAGCTGGCGAAAGCGGTTGTAGCGCGGTGTGTCGTAGATGGCGTCGTGACCGCCTTCGACCTTCTTGATCTCGGGCAGCAGCTTGACACCGAAGTAAGGCGTGAAGATCACCGCGACCAGCCAGGAGGCGATCAGCGCGATGCCGACGATCCAGAACATGTTGCTGGTGTATTCGCCAGCCGTGGAGCGGGCGAAGCCGTTGGGCATGAAGCCGACGGCGGTGACCAGGGTGCCGGAGAGCATAGGCGCCGCCGTATGGCTCCAGGCATAGGCGGAGGCCTGGATGCGGTCGTAGCCCTCCTCCATCTTCACCACCATCATCTCGATGGCAATGATGGCATCGTCCACCAGCAGGCCGAGGGCGAGGATCAGCGAACCCAGGGTGATGCGGTCGAAGTTCTTGCCAGTGGCGGCCATCACCACGAAGACCATCGCCAGGGTCAGCGGTACCGCCACCGCGACCACCACGCCGACGCGCCAGCCCATGCTGACGAAGCACACCAGCATGACCACCAGCAGCGCGACGAAGAACTTGATCATGAACTCGTCGACGGACGCGCTGATATTGACGGCCTGGTCGGTGACCTTGCTCAGGCTCATGCCCAGTGGCAGCTCGGCGTTGATCTGCTGCACCTCGTCGTTCAACGCCTTGCCCAGGTTCAGGCCGTTCCAGCCTTCACGCATGATGATGCCGAGCAGCAGGGCCGGTTCGCCGCCGTTGCGGATCAGGAAGGTCGCCGGGTCTTCGTAGCCGCGCCTGACCGTGGCGACGTCGGAAAGCTTCAGGGTGCGGCCCTGGGCGATCACCGGGGTGTCGCGGATTTTCTGCAGCTCATCGAAGGCGCCGTCGAGACGCAGGAACACGTCCGGGCCACGGGTTTCCACGGAGCCGGCCGGGGTCAGGGCGTTCTGCCCGTTGAGCGCGGCGAACACCTCTTGCGGACCGATGCCCAGGGTGGCCAGGCGCTCGTGGGAGAACTCGACGAAGATGCGCTCGGCCTGCTCACCGATGATGTTGACCTTCTTCACGCCCGGTACATGCAGCAGGCGCTGGCGCAGCGTCTCGGCATCGCGCACCAGCAGGCGCTGCGGCTCACCCCTGGCCTTGAGCGCGAACAGGGCGAAGGTGACGTCCGAGTACTCGTCGTTGACCAGCGGGCCGATAACCCCGACAGGCAGGGTATTGGCCTCGTCGCTGATCTTCTTGCGCGCCTGGTAGAACTCCTCCGGTACATCCGAGGGCGGCGTGGTGTCGAGCAGCGACAGCGTGGTGAAGGCCAGCCCCGGGCGTGTGTAGGTTTCACTGCGGTCGTACCAGCGCAGTTCCTGCAAGCGCTTTTCGATCTTCTCGGCGACCTGATCCTGCATTTCCTGAGCGGTGGCGCCCGGCCAGGCGGTGACGATGGTCATCACCTTGATGGTGAACGCCGGGTCTTCGGCGCGCCCCAGCTTGAAGAAGGCGACCAGCCCCGCCAGGGAGATCAGGCAGACCAGGAACAGGGTGATGGAGCGCTCGCGTACGGCGAGTGCGGAGAGGTTGAAACGGCCTTCGCTCATGGCCTGCCTTCCTCGACTGCCGCGACCGTGGCCGGCTCGGCCAGGCGCACGGGCTGGCCGTCGCGCAGCAGGTGCGCGCCCAGAGCGACGATCCTGTCGCCCGGCCTGATTGCGCCAGCGATGCGGGCGCTCTCGTCACCCAGCCCTTGGACACTGACGGGTGTCCACGCCACCTGCGCCGGCTCGCCACGAATCAGCCAGATGCCAGGCCCCTTGCCCGCGTCGTGCAGCGCGGCGAGGGGCACCTGCACTTCGCTCTGCGAGGCGCTCTGCGGATCGCTGATCTGCACGGTGATGGTGGTGCCCAGCGGCGCATCGGCCAACTCGCCGTCGAGCACGTAGCGTGCCTCGAAGGTGCGAGTCAGGCGATCGGCAACGTCCGACAGCTGACGCAACTGGGTGGTGACGCTGACGTCGTGCCTGCCGAAGAGGCTGGCCTGCGCGCTGGAGCCGACTGCCGGGCGCAGGGTTTCCGGTAACTGCACCAGCGCTTCGCGTGGGCCGGCATGCGCAAGCCGTACCACGGCCTGGCCGGCGCTGACCACCTGGCCGGGCTCGGCCAGGGTTTCCATGACGATACCGTCGGCATCGGCCAGCAGCTCGGCATAGCGGGTCGCATTGCCGGCAACCTTGGCCTGGGCCTCGGCTGCACTGAGTTGCGCACGGGCCGCATCCGCCGCTGCCTTGTACTGATCGTAGGCGGAGGCCGATACCGCACCGGTGCCGCGCAGGGCGCGGTAGCGCACCTCGTCGTCGCTCGCCTGCTGCGCCCGTGCCCGCGCTGCGGCCACCGCCTCGCGCTGGGCATGGGCGGCGAGTTGCAGATCGACCGGATCGAGGCGCAGCAGTACCTGGCCGCGCGTGACGCTCTGGCCGGTATCGACCAGGCGCTGCAACACCTTGCCGGATACGCGGAAACCCAGATCGCTCTGCACCCGGGCGGCAACGATGCCGGTGAAGGCGCGCGACGTGGAGTTTGCCGACTGGATGGTGGCAATGCGCACCAGGGGCGCATCCGTGCGGGGATCGGGGGGCGTCTGGTCGCTACAGGCGACCAGCACGAGCGGCATCACGCCGACCAGAGTAGACAGAAGGAGATTGCGCCGGCGCATGAGACACCCGTTGCGAAGTCGTAGGGAACCTCACTTTGATTCTCGTGACCAATTTAGTCAATAGTCACAAATCAGGGCGACAGGCTGCGCAGTATCAGGCTGGACAGCAGGGCCGGCGCTTCATCGGTGGTATCGAGCCCGTACTGAAGCAGCAACGGATTGAAATAGGGCCGCATGATCAGGTGGATCGCCCGGGTGGTTTCGTCCAGCGGCGTCTTGCGCTCGAAGTCGCCGCTGTGCCGGCCCAGCAGCAGGATTTCGCGCAGGGTCTGCTCGATGAAACCTTCGTAGACCAGGGTCGCCGGCCAGCGCCCGGAGGCCGCGGAAGCGGCGATCTCGTAGAGTTTGCGATCCTGGAAGAACAGCCGCAGGCAGGCTTCCAGCAGCGCCTTGAGCATACGTCGCAGCTTCTCGGGCGGGCTGTCCACCTCATCGATGGCGGCCCTTACCTCGGTCTGTATCTGCTGCAGGCAGTTCGAGCAGATCATCTCGCCGATGGCCTGCTTGGACTCGAAGAACTTGTAGATATAGGCCTTGGAAAAGCCGATGGCCTTGGCCAGGTCGGAAACCGTGGTCTTCTCGTAGCCATACAGACGGAAGTGCTCGGTGGCCGCCGCCACGATCTGATCACGCACCTCGTGATCCACCGGACCACGGGCAGCAACCTTGGTAGAGAGTGTCTTGTTCATGGGGGCATAGCCTACAGAGCGCCAGGATGATGGACAACAAGTGACCAAAATGTATTATGGTCACAAAAGTCACTCCATCCCCTATCCCTGGAAGAACATCCCATGCCGCCCAAGCGTACTCTCGTTGTACTGATCAGCACCGGCCTGGTGGCAGGTTGCGCGGTCGGCCCCGACTACCAGCATCCGGAGATTTCACTGTCCGAGCGCTTCCTCGGCCAAGCCGCTGTCGAGAAGCGTCCGGAGGGTTCCAACAGCAGCGTGGTGGACGGATGGGCAGGTTTTGCCGACCCGCAACTGACTCGCTTCGTGACACTCGCGCTACAGCGGAATCTGGATCTGGCTCAGGCCAGCGCACGCATCGTCCAGGCGCGTGCCGGCCTGGGCGCTGCCGATGCGGCGCTGTTGCCCTCGGGTTCGGTCAACGGCCAGGCGGCGCGTGCCTATCAGTCGGTGGAGATGCCGCTGGGCCAGATACTCGATGCCGCGCCGGGCTTCGACCGCTACGGCAGCAGCTACGAAGCCAATCTGAGCGCCAGCTGGGAGCTGGATGTGTTCGGTGGACTGCGTCGTGGCCGCGAGGCGGCGCTGGCGGAGTACCAGGCCTCGCAGGCAGGCGTTGCCGCCACCCGGCTTGCCGTCGCGGCGCAGGCCGCCGATATCTACATCAGCATTCGCGGTCTGCAAACCCGCATCGCCATCGCGCAGCGCCAGGTGCAGACGCAACAGGAGCTGCTGACGACCATCGAGTTGCTGCAAGGCCAGGGGCTGGCGGCCGAGTTGCAGGTGCACCAGGCCCGTGGCGCCCTCGCCCAGGTACGCGCCTCGGTGCCAGTGCTGGAAACGGGGCTGGAGGCGGCGATGAACGCACTCGACGTGCTGCTGGGCGCGCAACCCGGCACGTATCGCGCCGAGCTGGCGGCCTTCGAGGCCATCCCGGTGACACCACCGATCGCGGCAAGCGGCACGCCTGGCGATCTGCTGCGCCGCCGGCCCGACCTGATCGTCGCCGAGCGCCGCCTGGCTGCTTCGAACGCCCGCATTGGTGCGGCCATTGCCGAGTACTACCCGAAGTTTTCCCTGAGTGGGCTGGTCGGCAGTGCCACGTCGGTATCCGGCGGCAACCTGTTCGGCAGCGGCGCCAGCCAGATGAGTGGCATGCTGGGGCTACGCTGGCGCCTGTTCGACTTCGGCCGCATCGATGCCCAGATCGAGCGGGCCAGGGGACAGGAAGCCGAGCAACTGGCGACCTATCGCCTCGCCGTGCTGCGCGCCACCGAGGATGTGGAAAATGCCTTCACCGCACTGGTCAAGCGCGAGCAGCAGGCCGCCGTGCTGGAGCAGGGCGTGAACTCGCTCGGGCGTGCGCGGCAGGCGGCCTTCGAGGCCTACCAGCAGGGCATCGTCAGCCTGATCGAGGTGCTGCAGGCGGACGACAACCTGTTGCGCGCAACCGACGCCAGGGCCCAGGCGCAAACCGAGTCGGCCCGCGCTGGCGTGGCCGCCTTCAAGGCGCTGGGAGGGGGCTGGAGCGCCGCCGAGACGCTCGCAGCCAACTGAAGCGACCTGCACAGCCGTGCACTGGTGTTTCAACAGGCGACACTGGCGTCTTTTGCAGGCGGCAGACCGAACAGCCGGCGGTACTCTCGGCTGAACTGCGAGACGCTTTCGTAACCCACCGCGAACGCCGCGCTGCTGGCCGTGGCGCCCTCCCCGGTCATCAGGCGACGCGCCTCGATCAGCCGCAGCTGCTTCTGAAACTGCAGCGGCGTCAGCGAGGTCTGGTTGCGAAAGTGATGGTGGAAGGACGACAGGCTCATGCCGGCCACTGACGCCAGGCGCTCCACCGGAAGCGGCCGGGTGAACTCGCTGCGCAGCACCTTCACCGCCCGCGCGATGCGTTGCGCATGGCCGTCCGGCCAGCCCAGACGACTGATCGCCGGGCCATGCCGGCCAGCCAGCAGCCAGTAATGCAGTTCGCGCACACGCGAAGCGCGCAGCACCCTGGCCGAGGTCGGAGCATCGAGCAGGCGCATCAGACGCAGGGCCGCTTCGGCCACTTCGCTATCGGTCGGCTCGACGCGGATGGGCTCTGCCTCTGCACTCGGCGCCGCCTTGATCTCCTCCATCAACTCGGTGAGCAGAGCAGGATCGAGATCGATCACCAGCGAGATGTACGGCGTCTCGTGGCTCGCCTGAACGATCTGGCTGACGGTCGGGACATCGGCGGTGATCAGCAGCGAATCACCGGCGCTGAAGGTGAAGCTGCGGGTCCCCATCATCACCTGCTTGCTGCCCTGTAACACCAGGCAGGCCAGAGGTCGGGTGATGGCGTAATCCAGCCCGCTGGGTTGGGCCGTGCGAATCACGGTCAAGCCGGGGATGGGGGTTTGGGCAAGCCCACCGAGGTCGGCATGCCTGCCCAGATAATCGCGGACGACCGCCAGCAGCGCTGCACTCATACCGGGCTCCCGATACTGGTCACGGGCATGTCGTTGCCCCTTGGAGAAATAGGCAAAAAGCGTCGAGGTTTCGGTAAGGACGGGGTTGCACCACGAACCACACAATGAAATCCCCTTCACCCACAAGAGGATTTTTTACCATGACCAGGATCGCCATCGTAACCGGCTCCAGCCGCGGCCTGGGCCGCAACACCGCGCTGAGCATCGCTCGCCAGGGCAGCGACGTCATCGTGACCTATCACAGCCAGGCCGACGCTGCGCTGGCCGTGGTCGCCGAAATCCAGGCGCTGGGGCGCAAGGCCGTCGCTCTGCAACTCGATGCCGGCGACGTCAGCACCTTCCCGGCCTTCGTGCAACGCCTGCGCCAGGCACTGGGCGAGACCTGGCAGCGCGAGCGCTTCGATCACCTGATCAACAACGCCGGCCACGGCGACATGGCATCGATTGCCGACACCACGCAAACGCAGTTCGATGCATTGGTGAACGCGCACTTCAAAGGCGTGTTCTTCCTTACCCAGGCGCTGCTGCCGCTGATGGCCGACGGCGGTCGTATCGTCAACATCTCGTCCGGGCTGACCCGCGTGTCCTATCCCGGCTTCTCCGCCTACGCGGCGGTCAAGGGCGCGGTGGAGGTGCTGAGCCTGTACCTGGCCAAGGAGCTGGGCAGCCGGGGGATCGCGGTCAATACCGTGGCGCCCGGCGCCATCGAGACCGATTTCCTGGGCGGCGCCGTGCGCGACATGCCGGACCTGAACAAGGTGTTCGCGGACATGACCGCGCTGGGCCGGGTCGGTGTGCCGGACGACATCGGCCCGATGATCGCCAGCCTGCTCGGCGAGCAGAATCGCTGGGTCAACGCCCAGCGCATCGAGGTATCGGGCGGTCAGGCGATCTGATCGGCGCCGCCGCGACCGGCCAACCCGGTCGCGGCGATACCCGCACGCCCTAGCGGCGCGCCGGTTGCCCTGCCAGGCGCCGACATATCAATTCCAGGTAGTGCCGCGCACCCAGGCCGAGTGGCCGGCAGTTGAAGGCGAACGAGCAGGCGCGCTTCATTCAGCCGGAGGAAGTGGCAGAACTGGCGATCTTCCTTTGCCAGCCCGGCGCGCGTTCGATCACCGGCGCGGACATGGCCATCGATCAGCGGGTCTCTGCCGGCCATTGAACGCCCGGCTCCCGGTAGCGCCGCTGGATGCGCTGCAGCTCGCCGGAGCTGCGCAACTGCTCCAGGGCAGCGCTCCAGGCGGCGACCAGGGCGTCGTCGCTGTCATGGCTGAAGGCGATGTACAGCGAGGAGCGATACAGCTCGATGGGAATGCGCCGCAGGGTGCCGGGCGCTATGCCCAGTTGGCGGCTGTAATAGGCCACGCCCGCGTCGCTGTCGCCAATGATGATCTCGGTGCGCCCGGCCAGCAGCATACGGTAGAGCTGCTGGCTCTCCGTTGCGCTCCTGTCGAGGTTGTTGAACCCCAGCGACTGCAGCAGGGCCGGCATCAGGCCGGCATGCCGGGTGGTGATTCGCGGTGCGTGCAGCAATTGCTCGAGGGTATGCACCGGCTGGGCTGCACTGGCCAGCTGATAGGGATAGATGGACTCCTCGGCGATGGGACCGACCCACTTGAACTGGTCTTCGCGCTCGGGCGTGCGAAACAGCGAATACATGATGGTTCTGGGCTGGTTGCGCAACACCAGGGTGGCGCGCATGCTCGGCGTCAGCCGGATGCTGAAGTCGTCTCCGGTAAGCGCCATGATGGCCCGCACGATCTCAGTGGCCATGCCGGCAACCTGGCCCTCGTCCTGATAGTTGTAGGGCGCCCACTCTTCGGTGACCACCTGGTACGGCGTGGCCCTGGCCAGGACGCCGTGCAGCAGAACGAGCAGTGCCAGGGAGAGTATCGAAGGCTTCACGCATCCTGCCTGATGATTCGAAAGGTCAGGCAATCATAGCCGCTGCCACCTGTATCGCACTGGCGATGCATGAGGAAATCGAAGCGCTTGCACAGCCACGTACGAGGCTTAAAGTATCGGCGCCCCCCTGCTCATCCGTCGCAAGAGGCACACCCGCAATGAAGATCGGCGAACTGGCGCAGCGCACGGGCCTGGCGGCCTCGCGCATCCGCTTCTACGAGAGCATCGGCCTGCTCAGGCTGGTGCAGCGCCAGGCCAATGGTTATCGCAGCTATCCGGAGGAAGCGGTGCTGGTGCTGAACCTGATCACCACCGCGCAGCAGGCCGGCTTCAGCCTGGACGAACTGCGCACACTGCTGCCGCAGGATCTGACGCAGTGGCAACATGGCAAGCTGCTCGACACCCTGCACGCCAAGGTGCGCGACATCGAGGCGCTGGAGCTGCGCCTGGCGCAGAGCAAGACGCGTCTGCGCGCGCTGATCGACGAGATCGAGAGCAAGCCGGACGATCTCGACTGCGCCGCCAATGCCAAGCGGGTGCTGGCGAAAATGTATCTGGACGGGCCTTCCGCCGCCACCGACCGCGCCGGCAAGACCCGCAGTCGCGCCTGATCCCGTTTCGCCCCGCGGGCACTGCGTACGCCACTTCGATGATGGCCGCACGCGCTCAGGTGCTGACCAGCGGGCACGACCATTGACATTAAAGTGAACTTTAAAGTTAAGGTCGGCACATCTTCAGTCGAGGAAGCGCCATGACCCTGTTCGATCCCCTTGTCCTGCCCAATGGCTCGATCATCCCCAACCGCATCGCCAAGGCGGCGATGGAGGAGAACATGGCGGACGCCGAGCATGCGCCGTCAGAGCAGCTGATGCGCCTCTATCAGGCCTGGGCCGAGGGTGGTGCCGGACTGCTGATCTCCGGCAACGTGATGGTCGACAGCCGTGCCATGACCGGTCCCGGTGGCGTGGTGCTGGAAGACGCCGCGCAGCTGGCCCGGTTCCAGCGCTGGGCTCGTATCGGCCGCGCCCAGGGCGCGCAGTTCTGGTTGCAGATCAACCATCCCGGCCGGCAGATGCAGGCCAACCTGGGCCAGCCGACCTGGGCGCCCTCGGCGGTGGCGCTAGAGCTGGGCAAGCTGTCCAGGCGTTTCGCCACGCCGCAGGCGATGACCCCGGCGATGATCGACGAGGTCATCGCCCGCTTCACCCAGACCGCTCGCCTGGGTGAACAGGCCGGTTTCAGCGGGGTGCAGATCCACGCTGCACATGGCTACCTGCTCAGCCAGTTCCTCTCGCCGCTGACCAACCAGCGCAGCGACCAGTGGGGCGGCTCGCTGGAAAACCGCGCGCGCCTGCTGCTGGAGATCGTCAAGGCGGTGCGTGCCGCCGTGACGCCCGGCTTCGCCGTGGCGGTCAAGCTGAACTCGGCGGATTTCCAGCGCGGCGGTTTCAGCGCCGACGACGCCCAGCAGGTGGTGCGCCTGCTCGGTGGGCTGAAGGTCGATCTGGTCGAGCTGTCCGGCGGCAGCTACGAGGCGCCGGCCATGCAGGGCCAGGCGCGCGATGGCCGGACCCTGGCGCGCGAGGCCTATTTCCTGGAGTTTGCCCGCGAGATTCGCGCGGTGGCGAGCATGCCGCTGATGGTCACCGGCGGCATCCGCCGTGCGCCCGTTGCCGAGCAGGTGCTGGCCAGCGGCATCGAGATGGTCGGCATCGGCACCGCCCTGTCCATCGAGCCGAACCTGCCGCGCGACTGGCAGCGCGGTCAGAGCAGCGCCCCGCAACTGCCGCCGATCACCTGGGGCAACAAGGTGCTGGCTTCGCTGGCCAACATGGCGGTGGTGAAGTATCAGCTGCGCAAGCTGAGCCAGGGCCGGCCAACCCGGCCCGGGGTGTCGCCGCTCTGGGCGCTGCTGCGCCAGCAGTTGAGCGACGCCCTGCGCACCCGCCAGTACCGACGCCGGATGGCGCGGCGCGCGCTGCAGTAGCGAGGCGCCTCGTCACGCCACCGACAATCGGCAAGCCGTTTCGCTCGTTGCATTGGCGCAACAGTCCTTTGCCGAAGCGGCGGTTAATTAGCTTGCTAACGAGGCGTATAAACGAAATGCGACCTTTCGCCGCACCCGCATTTCGAGGAGACAAGCATGAACGTGATCGTGCATGAGCGTGACAACGAACATCTTTCCCGTGAAGCCCGCGCCATGGGCATCGTGGTCTGGGACGTGATCCAGAATGGCGAGCTTGTCGGCATCTTCCCGACCCAGGATGAAGCCGACGCCTACCGCAAGGAGCTGGAAGAGACACAAGCGCAAGGATAAGCCGAGGCTGTTGCCGTTTCGACCGAAACGGCAACAGCTTCACAGCGCCTGCCGCTAGTCACTCAAGGTTCAGCTCCCCTCTCCCATTTATGGGAGAGGGGCTGGGGGAGAGGGCTGAAACACCGCAAAGCACAAGTTTCCCTGCCCGAGCGCAGCCTTGTCAGAGCGCTCGACGCGTCCCTGGCATCGCTCCCGCCAGCACGCCAACCTCAGCTGCGCAGTTGCCAAGCCAACGCCAAAGCCCACCGCCGCCTGAACCTGCCACCGGCACCTCACGCCCTGGCAGAAGCTGCGTCGCCAGATAGCCCGCTTCGACTTCCGCCTGCAGGTAAACATCACAGACACCGCCATCATGGCTCGATTCGGCATCAGGCCAGGCGTTGTGGATGAAGAGTTGCACGCTCATTGCCCAGCCCTCTCACAGATCCAGCACCAGGGGTTGTAGGCCTTCTTCGCCTTTTGCCGGCACCGCGCAGCAGATCAGCACGCCGCCATCATCCGGCAGCTCGGCCGGCGGATTGGGGTAGTGCACCTGGCCGCTGACCAGGCGCGTCTTGCAGGTGCCGCAGGAACCGCCGCGGCAACTGAACTCGGGCGTCAGGCCACGGCTTTCCGCCAGCTCCAGCAGGCTGCCGCTGTCCGGCGTCCAGCGCGCCTCCTTGCTCGAAGCGCTGAAGTACACCGGCACCGGTTCGCTCGCGGCGGGCGGCTGCACGAGGGTCGACACCTGGCCATCGGTACGACGCGTAAGCGTCGAGGGGCCGAACGCCTCGGCGTGGATGCGCTCATCGGCGACATTCAGATCGTGCAGGCCGTCGTAGATCGCCTGGGTAAAGGCGGCCGGGCCACACAGGTAGAAGTCGTAATCATCGAACGATAGCGCCGCCTTGATCTGCGCCAGGTCGATACGCCCCTGCTGCTCGTAGTCGCGTCCGAGTACTGCGCCCTGCTCCGGCGCACTGAGTGCACGGTGAACCTGCAGCAAACCACCCGCACGCTGCACCAGCTCATGCAGCTCGGACTGAAACGGCAGGTCGCTCAACGTCCGCGCACCCTGGAAGAAATGGATGCGCCTGCCCTGCCCCAACGCTACCTGCTCGCGCAGCATCGACAGCAAAGGCGTGATACCGACGCCGGCACCGATCAGCACCAGCGGCCGGCGGCTCTCGCTGTTCAGGGTGAAGCTGCCCAGCGGCGCACGCACTTCCAGCACATCGCCCCCCCGAACCTGTTCGTGCAGATGCCGCGACACCACGCCCTGCGCCTTGACGCTGATACGCAGGAAACCATCCGACGGCGCGCTGGACAGGCTGTAGGTGCGCAGCAGGGTCTCACCGCTGGCGGTGGCGATGCGAATCGGCAGGTGCTGACCGGCGGCGAAACTCGGTGCGGCGCCCTGCTCCGGCGCCAGCACGAAGGAGCGGATATCGCTGCTTTCCTGCTGCACACTCTGCACGCGCCAGCGCTGCCACTGGTTGCGCTGCTCACGCTCACGCAAGCGCGCATCGGTTTCTGCCCAGGTGCCGGTCATCAGGCTGGTCGGTGCATATTCTTCGAAGGCCCAGCGCAGCGAAGCCGCCGCCGGGCGCAGCACCACCTGCTCGATGTCGAAGGTCCACAGCCGCTCGGCGCCTTCGAAGGCATTGATCAGCGGGCTGTCGAGGATGATCTCGGCGTGGCCGGCCAGCTGCAGCACGTCGCCCGTGGCGAAGTCGACGAACAGCAGGCCGGCGCACGGATTGACGCTGAGGTTGCCCAGGGTGTTGAAGTGCAGGTTGCCAGCGTAGTCGGGAATGGTCAGGCGATTGCCCTGCACCCGCACGAAACCGGCGCGCCCGCCACGGTGCGAGACGTCCACCGAACGGCGGCCATCGTCGTGCTCGACGTAGCTGGCGACGAAAAAGGTATCGGCGCTGCCGATCATCTCGGCGCTGCGCGCATCCAGCTCGGTCGCGTCCAGGCGCTCGATGCCACGCTGGTGCACACGGCGGTACTGGCGCAGCTGGATGTACTGCGGGCAGTTGCCGAAGGAATGCTCCACATCGATGTCCAGGCGCTGCGCCGAGGCCTGGCGGATATGTCCGTTGATGCGATTGCGCCGCCGCGTGTGCAGCTCGATGCCGAGCAGGCCGATGGCACCGCCCGCATGCAGTCCACTGGTGGCCGGGTCGAGCGGATCGAGCGCCATGGCGGCCAGATCGAACGACAACTGACGCGGGTCGGGTGAGGTAACGAAGCCCTCCTCGCCTTCGATCAGAGTGGCCCAGGGCTGGCCGGCAGCATCCACGGCGCCGGCGATCATGAAGGGCAGTTGCCGGTAGAAGTCGCGATGCTGATCCGGCATGTAGTCGCGGATAACTTTCTGTCCGAGCACTTCCATGCGTTCGGCGACGCCGACCTTTTCCTGCAGTTGCTTTTCACCGGCATGCCAGGGCGAGTGCCGATGGCTGGGAAGCTGTTGCATGTTCTGCCCTCCACGAAAGCGGCCGCCGGGCGATCCCGGCGGCGGTAGTAGGGCGCTTCTAAAAACGTAGGCGAGGCAGCCAGCGCAAGGCAAAAACAAGCGAAAAACGGTCGGAGTCGCGCTCGACTTTACGTGCTGTAAATGAGCAGTTTGATCGGACTCGCGCACGAGCTTGTTTTTAACGCAGTGATGGC
>Ga0114984_1000206_pt1 | contig 24218 bp, 23 predicted proteins | sample Shrwel1BS1Day1_FD_96987 | JGI IMG/M metagenome (GOLD analysis project Ga0114984, IMG submission 96987) | Subsurface microbial communities from deep shales in Ohio, USA - Utica-3 well 1 S-1-Day1 | ecosystem: Environmental > Aquatic > Deep subsurface > Shale gas/oil reservoir > Produced water/Flow...
GGGCAGCGGCATCCAGATCAGCATTGTTCTCGGTGATCGCCTGAATGACCTGTTGATCGCGGTTGGGGAGCCCTCACAAGATCAGCGTCAGCCCCCCGGTAATCACGGCAAACAGCAGGGACAACCCGATCAGCATCTTCCAGGGGAACGGAGGCGGAGGTGACTCAACCGCCAACTGCTCTTCCAGATAGCGCTTCAGCAACAGGGTATTACGGGTATTTGCCTTGTAGATGGCGTCAAAGGCATCGCCCACTACCGGCAGCAGGCCACCGCGAAAATCGATGCCCATGTTACGGAGCATCCGCAGCTTCACTGCCCGGCTCGCGCCCACCCGCTGTGCCTCGACGAGCACATAAGTGGACAACACCAGGCCAAGCAGGTCGCCAACCCCCGGCAGCAGCCCGACGATGGCATCCACCCCGATCCTGAATCGGGTGAAGGGAATCCAGATGCTGCTGTCCGTGAAGCGGCTGAACTTCTCCAGGCGACGGAGCGTTGCTCGCTTTTGGGCTTCGGCGGGCTGTTGCGTCATGAAATCTCCCCGACATTACCCACAGGATCTGTGGATAACTTTGTTGGCAACGACAGGATACCCGGTGCAAATCCCTCAACCACGGGGCCTGGCGCCGAGCGGAGGTAATTTGACCAATATTCACTGAGAGCCGGGATTAACCAGGCTTTGTAACTATTCAACTGCCTCTACGTAAAAAGGTCTGTTAATCACCTTCCTTAGAAGCGTTGCTCCAGGCTGATGTTTGTATCCAGGGGTCAGATCTGACCCCTGGAATCCTACTACAAGTTAAGCCCATAAACGCGCTCGTTGTTGGCGTTCACCTCGAGGAAGGTGGCGTTCGGTGCTTTATCCGCCACGAAGTTGAGTGCCCTGTCGGTGTTCGGCACCCGGAAGACGGGCGTTACCGACGTACCGCTGCTGATCGTGGCAAAGGACCAGTTGCCATCCGCGGTGGGGGTCACCGGGCTGTTTTCTCGGATGTAATCCGCCAGCACTGTACGGTTGGCATCGGGTGAGTTAATCACCACGTGATCGCTGCCGGTGCCGGGGAAAACACCGCCATTGGCGCGGTAGTTGTTGGTCGCCACAATAAACGCCTGGTCGGAGGTCACCGCGACACCCTGATACTTCAGGTTCTGAACCCGGTGGGCCCCGGCATTGATCACGTTGCAGTCCCGGTCGTCCCGGGGCGGCTGGGTCACGTCGATCTCATAGGTGACGCCGTCGATCACATCGAAGTTATACGTGGGGAAGCCATTGTAATTGACCAGTTCCTGGGGCGCGCTACTGTCGGGATCGATCTGATAGAACTGGGAGGCCGAACACTCCAGCCAGCCCCGAAGCTCGGCGCCAGTGACCTTCACCGCGACCAGGGTATTGGGGTACAGGTACAAGTCCGCCGCGTTGCGCAGGGTCAGCTCGCCCTTGGGCACTGTGGTAAAGCTGCCTTCGCTACTGCAATCGCCATTGCGGTCACAGGCCTTGAACGGGGCCGCCGCGGACAGCACCGGCAAATCCTGAAGATTCACGTCGCCCTGTATCAGCTCCTCCACATAGGCCTTCTGGGCATCGCTGACGATCTGGATCGAGGGATCGTCCTTCACCAGGGCCAGGAAGCTGAACATATCGTCGGTCGAGGAGCCAATGGGCGTGCTCATGTAGTCCAGGGTGGCCTGATGGTCGCTTGCGACAACGGCGGTGATCGTGCTGTCGGCCTCCACCACGGACTGGCCGTCCACCATCACCGGACGTGCCGCCACCTTACTGTTGGTAATCGTCCATGCATCCGCGCCCGCGTCGTACTCCAGGCTCAGGTCGATGACGCCCAGATGGTCACCCCAATAGCCCGGCATAACGGCGGGCACGCCTTTGATTGTGCCTTTGGTGATGTCCACATCCGGCGTGTCGGCAAAGGTATCGGACGGGAACACCAGATGACTGTGGCCGAACATAATCGCGTCGATGCCCGGCACGTCAGCCAGGTACCAACTGCTGTTCTCGATCCTGGCTTTTGCATCGTAGGGCTTGGTGCTGATGCCGGAATGGGCGATTGCGACGACCACATCAGCACCAGCCGCCTTCATCTGCGGCACATAACGCTCGGCCATCGCCTTGATGTCCTTGGTGATGACGCGACCCTGAAGGTTGGACTTGTCCCACTGCATAATCTGGGGCGGCACGAAGCCGATGAAAGCGATCGTCAGTTCATGCACGTTGCCCTCGCGATCCTGGACCGATTTTTCGACCAGCTTGTAGGGGCTGAAATACGGCTCGTCGTTGTCCGGATTGTCATCACCATCGTCCTTGAAGATGTTGGCGCTGATGTACGGGAAGCCCGCATCGTTGACGCTCTCGGCGAGGTAATCGAGGCCGTAGTTGAACTCATGGTTGCCGTAGTTGGCCACCGTGTAATCCAACAGGTTCATGGCCTTGTAGACCGGATGCACCTCGCCCGGCGTGAGTCCTTTGGCCTGGCGCCAGTCACCCATCGGGCTGCCCTGGATCAGGTCGCCGTTGTCCACCAGAACGTAGTTGCCAGGCTCGCTCAGTTCTGCCTTGGCCTGACGGATCAGGGTAGCGGTGCGCACCAGACCGATCTTGGGGTCCGGCACGTCACTGTAGTAGTTGTAATCCATGACGTTGGAATGGATATCGGTGGTTTCCATCAGGCGCAGATCGACGGTGGCATCGTTGGCCATAGCTGTATCGTCATCGTCGCCATTACAACCGCTCAGCACGGCGGCGCTGGTTATCACACAAATGGGCAGGATTCGGACAAAGTGGCGCATTCTAATTCCTTATGCTGGTTCGAGGGTTCAGGGGATCGGATTTATCAAAGGCACCCGGGGCGGTCAGGGGCACCCACTGGGCAAGGTCAGCCGGGTCACTGACTCCATGCTGGGCGTGCTCATGTAGCTGTCTCGCTGACCGTCCACTTCCAGCACCTGTGCTACCACACCGGGGTTATTCGCCGGGCTATAGTAGCCGCGCTGGTCGGACTCCAGCTTGACGTAGATCGAGGTGGAACCGTCCAGATCAGCCAACTCCAGCGCGTAGGGATCGTTGATGCCCTGCACGACTGTGCCGATCACCGTCAGGGGTGTGCCAATGGCGCTGGCGTAGGCGGTACTGACTGACACCGCATCCCCGGAGCCGCAGCCCGCGCTATTGCCACCGCCCGAGCTCACCAGTTGCATGTCCGTAACCGACTCCACGCTGGGCTCAGCCATATAGTCGTCCCGGGTACCCGACACCTGCAGGGTTTTGCCAATCAGGGAGGGATCATACTGAGGGCTGAAGGCATCCCGGTACTGACTCTCGAGTTTGACGTAGAGCGTGGCGGACGGGTCCTGCGGTTCGGCCATCTCCAGCGCAAACTCACCGTTGATGGCCTGGGTGATAGTGCCAGTCACGATCACAGCGGTGCCGTTGGTTTGCGCCAGCGCCACGCTGACACTGACCGCACCGCTACCCGGTGTGGAACCGACGCCTCCGGCCGAGTTCGGCGCTCCATAGGCGCCGTCGGCAAACGTGGCGGCATCCCACGGGTTATAGCCCCCGGACGGGGTGCTCCAGGGCTGGCCGGCGTCCGGGTCGCTCTGCTCTTCGCTGGCGAAGGGATCGGGCGTCACTTCGCCAGCCGGGTGGGCGCTGCCGTCAAAATGAGAGTAGCTCTCCGGCTGTGCCAGCCAGTTGATCAGGTTGACTGCCAATACAGCAGCATTGCCCGAATCGGTCCAGCCTGGATAGGTGGTCTTGGCAGAACCGGAGTCCTGGCGCAGATACAGCGGCGAGTCGTCTTCGATGGGGCTGGAATCCCCGATAAAGGCGGCCTTACCGGCACCGGACTTGGAGATGGCCACGTAGGGCCCTTCGTCTCGACCGCCGAAATAGACACCGGAGTCCACCGCATGACTCCAGCGTGCCGGACTGTCTCCACCGGAGAAGTAGACCAGGCCCTTGGCCCGGGACGGGTCAGTAATGGCCAGAGTGGAGCCACCGGCCATCAGGATCGGGCTCACGCCCTGGGTAACCCCCTCACTCTGACCACTACTGGCAATGCCGCTGACACCCGAGAGCCAGTCGATGGCGTTGAAGCGAAAACGCACACCGAACGTCTGTGCCAGCCAACCGCTGCCCGCCTGGCCGGGATTACGAAGATCGCCATAGGCCCCACCAATGTTGAACTGGCTCAGCGTGGCCCGGTTGTACCCGTTAAAGACTTCCGTGCTGTCCCAGGCATTGAGGTTACGATCGGCATTGTAATGATCAGCAATGAAAAACAAGCCCTTCCCGCTGGCGACGAAATTCGCCAGCGCGGACTGCTCGGCCAGAGTAAACGGTCGATTGCTCTCGGCGAGCACCAGGACCTCTGCAGCGTTGATACCGGCGCTTGTAATGACCGCCTCGTTAGCCGTGGTGGCGGTACTGCCCGGGGTTGTGTAGTCATCCACAAACTGGATAACACCATCGCCATTCTTATCAACCCCCCGGTACTCCTGCACCGTATAGCCTTCAGCGACCAGGGCGTCAGCAAAACTGGAGAAACCCCCATTGATTACCCAGTCGGCATTGCCTTCAGTGCCACCATGGGAGACGTCAAACATCACCAGCTTGCCATTGCTGGTACTGGTAGCCGGCGTCTTGAGAGGCGCCGGATAATTCCAGGCGTAGGGGGTCGCCAGAACACTGGCAGAAACAAGCGTGAGGGCGAGAGCAAACAGCGCGCGAAATTGGATCCATCTGGTCATGACATTGTCCATGGGAGCACCAAACAAGCCCCACTATGGAAAACTCCCATGACCGAATGATGGCCCGCAGTTGATCGTTTAATGACGATCCCGTTGACGGATCGCAAATTCGGGACACTCCGGCCTTGGCCGCCACTCCCTACCCTGAACTCCCTGACAGGACTGAACGACCCGGGTTGATCAAAATTAAATCGACCTTATGACCGTAGTAGTCTCTGAAACTTTGCATCACAGTAATTATTCGGCTACCTCGATGTAAAAAGGCCGATTAATCACCTTCCGATGCCACCATAAAAGCCGGCTCACGCCCTGTAAACAACTGCGCCAATACCCCGGAGGTGCTCAGGTTCTGCTTCCGCGCCGTCGACAGGTAGCTGCGCACACGACAGGAGATCCGGGCACCCTCGAGTGAGCAGAAACAACCGGAGATTTTCTGCTGCACCTTGAGCATTCGGATATCGCGTTCGCCCTGGTTATTGGAAAAAGGGGATCGCCGGGTCATCCAGAAAGCGAAGGACATCCGCCTCATAGTCGCGCATCCGGCCGGGCTGGCTGTTGTTGGCGCTGTCCGTACCCAGTCGCCCGGCCAGGATCTGGATCAAGGCTATCAGCAATTCAATGGTCGTGCGCAGCGACACCGACAGCGTTTTGTCGTCCTGGAGTTGTTGCCTGACGGCTGCCAGGATTTTCCAGATATTCGAACACGGCGGAAAAATCATCCCGACCGTGCCCGGCGCTATTGGCCTGCCCGTAGACGGATTTCGCCAGGCCCGCGAGGAACAGCGGCTGCTTCTCTTCGTATGCGGTCACATCCAGCAGGTGCAGGTCCTTGAGCATCAGTTCCAACGGAAACTGGGCTTCATAATCGCCCTCTTTGATAAGCCCGGCTTTGCCTTTCAGGAAAGGTGCGGTCACCGGCAGGTTCGGCAGGGTATCCATCAGGAATTCCCGACTGAAACCCAGCTTTTCGCCGAGCAGGGCCGTTTCGGAATACACCAGCATGCTCTGGGCCAGCAAGGCATTCACCAGCATCTTGAAAGCACTACCCTGGCCAGCGGGGCCGACGTGGAGGATCTTCTGCCCCATGTGCCCGAGTAACGGACGAACCTGCTCCACGTCGTCGGATTCACCGCCGAGCAGGAACGTCAGGTCCCCTGTTTCTGCCGGCATTTTCGTCCCTGCCACGGGCGCATCCAGAAACCGTAATCCCCGGGCGCGGGCCCGCTTATCGCATTCACGGGCGTAGGACGGGTTCACGGTGGAACAATTCACCCACAGCGCGCCTTTGGTCATGGCATCGACAAACCCGTCGGTTCCAAAGGCAACCTTTTCGACCACCTCTGGCGCACTCAGCATCGTGAACACAACATCCGCATCGGTCACTGCTGCCCTCGCAGACTCGGCGGTCTTTGCGCCAGCCTTTTCCAGTGCGGTCATGGCTTCGGGAGAGCGGTTGAAGACCGTGAGTGAAATTCCGTTTTCCTTGAGCAGGTTGTTGGCCATGCGGCTGCCCATAATGCCAAGGCCGATGAAGGAGACGTTCATACAATCCTCCCTTGAGGTTCCAGTGAAAGTAACTCTGTCGGAATGAGCGGAGTCCGGAGCAAGTTTGTTCAATCAGCCTAGCAGACGTTCTTTGGCCTCATTGATCCGGGCAGCCAGATAGTTACTGCCGCCATGGTCCGGATGCACTTTCTGCATCATCCGGCGATGAGCCCGGATGATCTCTTCCCGGCTGGCCCCGGGCTCCAACCCCAGAATGTCCAGTGCTTCGCTCTCCGTCAATGGGCCGCCTGTATTGCCGGAGTTGCCACGCTCGCCGGATTCTCCACTGGCACTGCCGGCGTCGTCGTCTGCCCGCCAGGAGTCACCGAACCGTCGGTCCAGGTAGGTTTCCAGCAGCCGGGCAGAATCCTCATCACGTTCCCGACAATACCGTAGCAGCTCGAGAAATTCGCTCTCGCCAAGGTCCGCGAGTTCCCTGCCTGCCATGGGACCTTTCAGGATCTTTCCGCTCATGGTGCCGGAGTCGTGATCAAGGCTCATTTCCAGAATGTCGCTGGACACACGGGATTGGTTGCCCGTTCGGGTTTTTGCTCCACCATTACCACCGGTACCACTGGCCCCGGGCAATAGTGATGGCAGTACCCGGCGCAAAAGCGGGTACAGAAACGCCAATGCGGCAAACACAAAGTACAATCGACCGGTAACGGCCAGCAGAACCACCACCCCGATACCGGCAATAAGCGCCAGCTTGAGAACGGCCGGCTTGCGTTGGCTGGCCGGCTGGTTACGCAGCCAGACCCAGGCAACAATCGCCAGTACGATAACCAGAAGCGTTAATGGCACTCAGATACCCCGGGCTCGCCTGCCCATCGATGAATTGTTACAAGCGCTATCTGATCTGCCGGGTCAGGCGCTTGACCTCCGGGGAGCTGCGGCTGGAAAAGTCCTGCAGGGCCCTGGCTCCCCCGGATGCATAGACTGCAACTGCAGCCATAAGATCCTTCAGAACCTGCGGGCTGTTGCGATCAAAGGGTGCGTAGGCACCGCCGGAGAGTTTACTCACCTGCTGGAACACCGCCCTGGCATGAGGATCTGCGCCCTCGTGAAACATGAACACCGGGGTTCGCAGCAGGCCCAGTTCTCCGGCGGTGTGGCAGAGCTCGCCCACCGGCTCTTCGCAACAATCCCCGATAAACACCACGGCCCTGACGGGCCTTGCGCGGGTTTCTTTCCCGGCATGGGCCAACATCCGGCCGATCTGGGTGAGACCACCCCGGCAGGACACACCGTTCATCAGGTTCAGCAGCTGACCGGTCTCTGTGACAAACTTCGTAGCCTTGAATTCACCAAAGCCACGGTAGTAACAAAGCTGGATAGCCAGACCACCCAGATCCCGGGTCGCCAGAAACAGCTCGCTCTGCAAATGGCAGGCCTGATCCCAGGTCGCCTCCCGGCTCGCGGTGGCATCCAGGGCAAAAATCAGCCTGCCCTGCCCCGCGCCCCGTTCCGGCAGCTTGCGGACCTCGTTGATAAACTGGTCGATAGACTGCTTATCGGATCTGGTACGTAGCTCTTTGTCGGACATAAGCCTCCCGAACCGCCCTGGCTGGCCACTATCTCGCTAAAAGCTTAGGGCAAAGATCACGCATTTCACAGGCTCGACTCGTCAGCCCGCCAGCGCCGCCCGGACCTTCTTGCTCAGATGACCCATGTCGACCCGGCCAAGTACCTGCGGGCGCAGCTCGTTCATCACACGCCCCATATCCTGCATACCCCGGGCATCGGTTGAACTGATGGCCACTCGGATCAGGGCGTCCAGGTCATCCTCGCTCAGGGCGGCGGGCATGAATTCTTCAAGGATCACCATTTCCGCCCGCTCCTTGTCGCCCAGCTCCTCGCGACCGGCGTCATCATACTGACTGGCAGCATCCCGGCGCTGCTTGAGCATCTTGTCCAGCACCTTGAGAACGTCCTCGTCACTCAGCTCGCGACGCTCATCAATCTCGATCTGCTTGACCGCAGACTGGGCCATGCGCAGGGTGGTAAGCCGGAGTTTATCCTTGCTCCGCATCGCGTCTTTCACCGCATTGCTCAGTTGCTCCTTGAGAGATGTATGTTCCATGTTTGACCTCCGGTTCTATAAGTTGTTCTATGCTTCATGGGGACGAATTCTGAAGAACCCAAAGAGTATATCTCACGCCCCGGGACTGAAAGGCACCAGAACTCACCCGGAAACTGATGAAACAAAATCAAAGGAGCAATCAGCATGGGCAGACTGAATGATAAGGTGGCGGTTATTACCGGCGGCACGGGCGGTATCGGCAAGGTAACAGCGGAGCTGTTTCTGAAAGAGGGAGCCAAAGTGGTTGTGGTAGACCTCGACCAGTCCGCGATTGATAAAACTGTCTCGGAACTGGAGGCCCATGGGTCAATCATTGGCGTGAAGGCCGATGTCAGCAAGGAAGATGATGTGGCCGACTACGTGAAGAAAACTGTCGATAGCTATGGCCGGATTGATGTGTTCTTCAACAACGCGGGCATCGAGGGCAAGGTGGCACCCATTACGGAGCAAGCCATCCAGGACTTCGACAAGGTTTTCAGCGTAAACGTGCGTGGCGTGTTTCTTGGACTCAAACACGTATTGCCGATAATGTATAAGCACAAAGCAGGCTCGGTCATAAACATGTCGTCGGTAGCTGGCTTGCAAGGCAGCGCCGGAATCGCCCCCTATGTCGGCTCCAAGCATGCGGTTGTCGGCCTCACCAGAACAGCCGCTCTGGAGGCTGGGCCCTACAACGTACGCGTCAACTCGGTACACCCTTCTCCCGTCAACACCCGCATGATGCGCTCCCTGGAGGAAGGGTTCAGCCCCGGCCAAGCGGAGGAAGCCAAAAAGATGCTGGAACAGGGTATTCCTCTTGGCCGCTATGCCGAGTCCATTGATATCGCTAACTGTGTACTCTTTCTGGCTTCCGATGAATCCAGCTTTGTATCCGGTTCCATGTACAGGATTGATGGCGGGATGTGTGCACGCTGAGCTTGTTCACCACAAGAACAAGAACCGGCGCAAAGTCAGACCATGACGAAACATCAACGACTAATCGCCCTGCTCACCCTGGCCGCCCTGACCTCAAGTACTCAGGGCGCGCTTCGCTGCGGCAGCTCGCTGGTCAATGACGGAGCCTGGCCCATTGAGGTACAGGAAAGCTGCGGGCCACCGGATTACATCGCAGAGTACCCCAGCGCGACGGTGCCTGGCCTGGGCGTAGTGCAGACCGAAGCGCACTGGTACTACAACCACGGCCCCCGGCACTTCATGCAGCGGTTGGTCTTTCGCAATGGCAAGCTCGCCCGCGTTGACACCCTGGGGTATGGATTCCACGCCTCCGAATCCCCCAAATGCACCCCCAACATGCTCAGGCATATCAAAACCGAATACGAGCTGATCGCCCGGTGCGGCGAGCCGATTTCCAAGCGCCTGGAATGGAAGACACCAACACTTCGCAACCGCTGGGAAACCTGGCAAACCCAACAACCGGTGCTTATTCAGGAGTGGTTGTATGACTTCTCGGACAATCAGTTTCGACAGATTGTCACCCTGCGAAACGGACAGGTTGTGGACATCGAGTCCCGCCCTGGCCCGTGACTCAACAGCGCTTCTCCCGCACCAGTCAGTCTTTCGAGTAGTTTTTCGAGCCAACACCCGCGCACTATTGAACAAACTCCCGGACCATAGCAAAGTCGGAACATGATCGACATTTCCTCAACACTGTTCACAGGCGCTCCTGCATGAAACCAAACCCCTTTAACACCCGCATTGGTCTGGCTCTCGGGGGCGGTGCGGCCAAGGGCATTGCTCATATTGGTGTCCTGAAGGCGTTCGAGGAAGAACAGATCCCGATCCATTGCATCTCCGGCACCAGTGCCGGAGCGCTGATCGCCAGTTACTACGCCTTCGGCCGCCCGGCAGAGTCCATACTGTTGATCTGTTCAACGCTGAACCTGTCGAAAATCATTAACTTCACCTTCGAACGCGGTGGCCTGTTCAGTACGGATAACATCCGGGCGATGATCCATCGGGATCTGGGGGATTGCCGGATCGAGGATGCCGGGATCCCCCTGGCCATTTGCGCAACGGACATCGAAACCGGTGAACAGCTGGTTTTCAGGAAAGGGAATCTGGCAGACGCGGTCTGTGCGTCTATGGCAGTACCCGGCCTGTTTGTTCCGGTGGAAGTGGATGGCCGGATCCTGGTGGACGGCGGGCTGGTGGAGAATGTGCCGATTTCGCCATTGCCAGGCATGGGCGCGGGTATTACCGTGGCCATTGACCTGAGTCATGTCAGCCGCTACCCGAAACCGCAGGACACCTTTGATGTGATCACCAATGCCATCAACATTGGAATCGATTTCAATACCCGCAAGCAGCTGAAAAACGCAGATATCGTGGTGCCGCTGGATTTGAGCCAATACAGCCTCACCAACAACGCCAACTGTGTGAACGAGCTGTACATGGAGGGCTACCACCCCATGAAGGAAAAGATTCGCAGGGTCCTCTGGTACAAGAAGATGAATCCGGTGATTTACCTTTTGAATACTGTCCGCAAACTGCTGCCTTTCAAGGTGCCCGAGATCATCAAAGACCTTAAACGCCACGGGCCTGCCTGAAAATCGATCGGTCCCGATTCGGAGGTGGCTCTTGCCAAAACCTGACAAGAGGTTACCACCTGACATCGGATGATAGCGCATCCGGTGATGAGCCATCCTCTGAAAGCCGCAACCCGCGGCATTGAGCTGTTTGCAACTGCCCGCTCGAAATCAGGCCGGTCAGAATAAACAGGGAAATCGCAAAAACAAAGCTGTCCCGGTTTTTTATTCCGAGCCCACGTGAATTCCCTTGATAAAGAAAAGTGTTATGCTACGCTTATGTAGAAGCCTCCGATCGCCACTGGTCGGTTCCGGCTACATGGATCTTTATGGAAAAGATTCCCTGGTTATCGGAGCGCGTTTTTTATCGCTACACCCACTGGTTCAGGAGACGGAAAATGGAAGCCAAATCCAGTCAGGAAGAATACAAACAGGTTCAGCAGGATCTGCAGCAGCTTCGGGAAGATCTGGCCAATCTGACACACGCAGTAACCGAGAGTCAGAAAAGCAATATAAGCAGTCTTCGGGACGAAATCCGCCGGGAAAGTCGTGAGGCGTTTGATCGGGTCAGGAAAACTGGTAACGACACACTGAACCGGGCGAAGGATGCCGGGGACAAGGCGGTTGACGAGGTTGAGCACAAGATAGAGGAGCGGCCGTTTCTCAGTATTGTAATCATGTTCCTGGTGGGCATTCTCGTTGGCAAGTTGCTCGACCGCTGACCGTGCTTGATTCCGCACAGGTCAAGGGTGCGGTTCGCAAAGCTGTTGCCGCGATCACGGGATTCATTCTCGCGCTGGTCTTGCTTACCGCCCTTCTGATTACCGGATTCTACCTCCTGATCCAGGCCGCCATCATGGCACTTTCTCCATATCTGGGTGAGACCACGGCCATGGCGGTGGTTGGCTCCGGCTGCGTACTCCTTCTCGCCGTCTTCTTCTGGCGGATGACCGCAAGCAGCTCCTCGGCAAGACCTGGCAAGCGGAAAGGCACCGGAACGACATCCGGCCTTGATAAGCTACGGGAGTTCATCCAGGAGAATCCGTTGGAATCGGCCCTGACAGCGTTCGCGGTTGGCGTCGCTCAGAGCTCAGACCCTCGGCTTAAAAACCTTTTGATGCAGGGCGGCATGGAACTTATGAAACGGACCGATTCACAGGAGGGGGAGGGATCGGCGGATCAGTCCTAGGAAAACCGGGACAGATTCATCTTCCCAATCTGTCCCGGTTATCGTGAACTCATTGGCCACTTTTCAGATTAATCTGCTTGGAACCTGTAGTGGAAAACTGTCCACTTTTGCCTTTGTCCACATACTCAACAGACCCGCCGGACTTTAAAAAAGCAGCAGTATGCTCCTCAATCTGGGCAGAAGTTAATGCAGACTTTTGAGGTTTCTTGCTCATAATGTTTCCCCAAGGTACAAGGTAAATACTGGCCTGTTTGCCAATATTAATGGTCTATAGTATCCGAAATCGGTAAAAATTGCTGGAAACCACCCGAACCAGGAAACACGCCGGCCCGGGACCAACCATTCATTACTCCACCGTGATGGTGATTTTCTCGGACATGACCGGCGGCTCGTGGGGTACGTGTTGATGATCACCCACCAGTAGCTGCAGAGTATGCTCGCCCGGCGACAACTCCAGGGTAGTCTGGGTTTGTCCGCCGCCAAAGTGAACATGGTGCTCATCTGCAGGTACCGGTTGATCCATCGCCGGCAGATCATCGACATCCACCAGCAGGTGATGATGGCCAGTCGCCTCGCGCTCCACGCCCGCCGGTGCCACGCCCATACCGTCCAGGCCGAACCTCACGGTCACCGGCGAACTCACGGTCTGCCCATCAGTTGGCGTTACAAAGTACACCGCCGCCCCTTCAGGCGCAGGCGTCGCGGCATGGGCCCCGGTAACCATCGCGGCAGCAAAAACGGAACAGAGGAAGGAACGTTGTACGCTGTTGATCATGTTCATGACTCACTCCTTGAATCAGCGGACTGTTTTTTAATAGTAGAACACATTTCGGGATCTTGCAGAGTATCGACATTTCACCCTGTAAAACCGGGGCAGGTTTATTTCCCTCGGCCCGGAGAAGCTGATCATACTCGGCAGCGGAACGAATCGTGAGCTCTGGTTGGAGAGAATCAGTGCCCTCAAACTCGTCACCGGCTGGAAGCCCCAAAGGACGCATCAGGAGGCATTTTTGCCAAGGCCCGCAAAAATGCGCAACAATGAACCGCGGGAGGGTTATCACCATGCTGAGCGAGGCAGCGCTGGATAATACATTCCGATTCCGTCAGATACGGGATCACTCAGAGCACCTGTGTGCCCACCTGAGCGCGGAGGACTGCAACCTTCAGGCGATTGCCGAAACCAGCCCGCTCAAATGGCACCTGGCCCATACCAGCTGGTTTTACGAAACCTTTATTCTAAAACCCTTCAGCCCCGGTTACCGCCCTTTTCACAAGCACTTTGAAGTGCTGTTCAACTCTTACTACAACGGTATCGGTCAGCAACACCCCAGACCCAAGCGCCACCTGCTGTCCCGGCCCGGTCTTGACGAGGTGCTGGCCTATCGCAAGGCAGTCGACAGGGCCATGATCTCATTGCTGGAGCAACCGGCGGACAAAGATCAGCCGGACATCTCCGAACGCCTTGAGCTCGGCCTCAACCACGAGCAGCAACACCAGGAACTGATGCTGACCGACCTGAAGTATAACTTCAGCTGCAACCCGCTTCTGCCCGCCTGCATAGAAGGCACACTGGCCGAGGCCACAGCCGGAAAAGGCGGCTTTGAGTTTTACAAGGGTGGCCTGGTGGAGATTGGCCAGGACATCGATGACGGTTTCAGCTTTGATAACGAACGGCCCCGCCATAAAACCTGGCTTGAGCCTTATGCCCTCTGTCGCAATCTGGTCACCAACGGCGAGTTCCGGGAATTCATCGCCGACGGCGGCTACCAGCGCCCGGAGCTTTGGTTATCGGACGGCTGGAGTCATATCCGGCAGGAAGGCTGGACCCACCCCCTTTACTGGTCACTGGATGGCATCCACCCCGAGGTGTTCACCCTGCGCGGTCCCCGGCCACTGCGGGACCAGGACCCGGTATGCCACCTCAGCTATTATGAGGCGGATGCCTTCGCCCGCTGGGCCGGGGCCCGCCTGCCCACGGAAGCGGAATGGGAACACGCCTGCCTGCAGTCCGGCCAGAGCCTGGCAAACATGTTCGGCCAGGTGTGGCAGTGGACCTCATCCGCCTATCACGGTTATCCCGGTTATCGGGTGGCACCGGGCGCGATCGGGGAATACAACGGCAAATTCATGTGCAACCAGTTCGTGCTTCGCGGCAGTTCCTGCGCCACGCCGGCCGGACACAGCCGGCCCAGCTACCGGAACTTCTTTTACCCGCCGGATCGCTGGCAGTTTACCGGCCTTCGCCTGGCCAGGGACGCGATGCCGTAACCACAGACTGAAAACAAACCAGAGGGAAACACCATGGAAGGCCTCGCACAGCAGCACACGCGACCGGGGGAGATGCCAGCGAATCTACGGATTCACCATCTGCCGGATGCCATCGACAACGATCTGGCCCTGGTCAGAGAAGGCATATTTGCGGAACAGCCCTGGCTGCACCCGAGGTTTTTCTATGATTCCCATGGTTCTGCACTGTTCGATGCCATCACCGAAACCCCCGAGTACTACCCCACCCGCACCGAGGCAGCCATCTTCGCACGCCACCTGGACAAGATGCTCAAGCGGGTGGCATCGAGAAAGGTCCTGATTGAGCCGGGCAGTGGCAGCTGCGAGAAGGCCCAGGCCCTGCTGCAGGATAAGAAGCTGACCCACTATGCGCCCATGGAAATATCCCGCGAGTACCTGGTGGATTGCTGCGCCAGGCTGGCCCTGCAAAGGCCGGACCTTGCGATTGACGCCATCTGTGGGGATTTCGTGAGCTGCAGCATGCTGCCGGACACCGTGCCCGAAGAGGGCCGGCTGGTTTTCTTTCCCGGCTCGACCATCGGTAACTTTGACCCGGACCATGCCCGTTCGTTACTGGAAAACTTCCATAGCCTGGCCGGGACCTCGTCAGACGGCTACCTGCTCATCGGAACCGACCTGCCCAAGGAGAGGAGCATTCTGGAAGCGGCCTATAACGACAGCCAGGGGCTGACCGCCAGGTTCAACCGCAACATACTCAGCCACCTGAACGACCGGATCGATTGCGAGTTTGTGCCGGAAGACTATCAACACAAGGCCTTCTACAACGACGCACTGGGGCGTATAGAAATGCACCTGGTCTGCCAACGGGACACCCCTGTACGGATCGGACAGGACCATATCGTGCTGCCCGCAGGCCACAGCATCCATACGGAGAACTCTTACAAGTACCAGCCTGAGGCCTTCAGAGACCTCGCCTCGTCCGCCCGGTTTGAGCCCGTAGACTGCTGGACCGACGACAACCACTGGTTTGCCGTGCACCTGCTGAAAGTGGGATAAACAGTTGAGGATCTCTTTGAATTGACCAGTCTTACAGCCTCATCAGAAAGCTTCCCGGCATTTCACATCAAGCAGCCGCCGCCTGAGGAACCCTGCATGACAGACGACGGGCTCACTCAGCATTGACGGATTGCTTTGCGCAGTGCTGAATATAAGTCGGACCAACTCACCGGAGGCATACACCCTATGGAAACTGCGACCCTGGTGTGGGGACTCATTTTCAGCTCCATCGGCATCGGTTATTTCATTTACGGGCGAAAACAATCGAACCTGGTCGCACGCTGGTGCGGTCTCGCATTGGTTCTTTTCCCGTATCTCGTCACGGATACCTTTGCCATGGTGGCTGTCGGTGCTGCGCTCATGCTGACGCCTCGGTTCGTCGAACTTTGAACAGTTTTGAAACAACCTCCTATGCCCGAAACTACTCCTCTTCTCAACGCTTCACGTGAACGCCTTGCAGCCCTTACCGCGCAACCCCATTTTCACCAGGGCAGGTATCGAAACCTGGAGCCGGTGCCCCGCCATGGCCTTGGGGATTTTCTACGCTGGCAACTGGCCCCCGGCCGTCGTTTCCCGCAGGGTAAACGCTACACGCTACTGTGCCCGGATGCCCGCTTGCTGAAGAGCCCGCCAGCAGAGCCACAACTGGTCTGGCTGGGACATGCGTCTTTCCTGTTCCAATACCGGGGCCTGAACGTACTGACCGACCCGGTGTTGTCGGACCGTGCAAGCCCCTTCCGATTGGTCGGGCCGAAGCGGTTCACCCCGCCAGCCCTGACCGTGGCGGACATGCCGCCGATCCACCTGGTACTGATTTCCCACAATCACTACGACCACCTCGATGAAACAACGGTGCGCCAGCTGCACCAACGTTTTGGGGACGGCCTGCGCTTCTGCATCCCCATGGGCCTGCGACGCTGGTTCGAAAAGCGTGGCGTCCATAACCTGGTGGAACTGGACTGGTGGCAATCGACGCCCCTACCGCTGGCCACCGAAAACGAAGTCTTCTGCCTGCCCACCCAGCACTTCAGTGGACGAACGCCGACCGACACCAATACCTCGCTCTGGTGTAGCTGGCTCCTGGAAATCGCTGGCTTCCGGTTCTATTTCGGCGGTGATACCGGTTATGGAAAGATCTTCCACGACATTGGCGAGCTGTTTGCGCCTATTGATCTGGCACTGCTACCCATCGGCGCCTACGATCCGCGCTGGTTCATGGCACCGATGCACGTGGCGCCGGAGGAGGCCGTCAGGATCCACCAGGATATTGGCGCCCGCCAGTCTGTAGCCATGCACTGGGGCACGTTCGTGCTGACCGACGAACCCATGGATGAGCCACCCCGGCGACTTCGACTGGCACTGGAGAGACAAGGTATCAGTGAATCGGCCTTCCGGGTAATGCAACACGGGGAAGTGTGGTCGCCGCAGTGAAAACCGGGACAGATTTATTTTCGGATTTATTTTCAATCCGGAAATAAATCTGTCCCGGTTTTGGTTTTGCCCAAATACACGACGATTACCTGTGGTCAGGCAGACCCGGTGCCAGGCAGCTCATCGGTATCGAAAAGATCATACTGCTGAGCCTCCACCATCATCGGTAATACCTGCCCGCTGGTCTGCACCATGGGCTCAAAATGGCCGGCTTCCCCGGTCACCAGGTCAGTGACCCGGTGACGGCGATACAGGGCGTAGCCGCCGAGTATTGCCAGCACCAGCGCAATGTAAACCGGCAGGCCACTGGGACCGAGCAGGTTCATTAACGCTCCCGCGAGCAGTGGCGCTACCGCACAGCCTGCACCATGCAGCACCAGCATGTCGGACGAACCGGCAACCACTTCTTCCGGCTGCAACTGATCAATCAGCTGGGCTACCGCCAGCGGGTAGAGTGAGAAGGCCAGACCGCCCCAGATAAAGAACAGCACCAGCAACGCGCTCTGCGCCGGGAACAGAGGCATCACAGCGGCTACCAGCACCGCCAGCCAGACCACCCGGGTCATCACTTTGGGCCGGTCATGCCGGTCGGAGTAACGGCCAATGGGGACCTGCAGCAAAGCACCACCGAGGATGGTCATGCTCATCACCAGCCCGACGCCACCGGCATCGAAGCCGAGCCCATTGGCGTATACCGGGGCCAGCCCCCAGAAGGCGCCCATTGCCAGACCGGACAGGGCAGCAGAGGCCACCGCCAGCGGCGCAAACCTCAGCAGTGCCAGCAGACTGCTGCGGGGGCGATCCGGCATCACCGGCTGAGGCCGCCGGGTCATGGTGATGGGCAGCAGTGCCCAGCAAATCAGGATCGACACCAGAGCAAACAGCAGAAAGCCGTTATCGCTATCTAGCCTGAGAATCTGCTGGGCGGCCGCCAGAGCCCCCAGATTGACCACCATGTAGATGGCAAACACCTTGCCCCGCTCATGGCTGGCGGCCTGACTGTTGAGCCAGCTCTCGATGACCGTCACCAGGGTGATGTAGGACAGCCCGTAGATAAAGCGCAGTGCCAGCCACGCCCAGGGGTCCACAAAAATCAGGTGCAAAAGCGCCACGCTGGCGCAGATGGCCGCGCAAAAGGCAAAGGTGCGGATATGCCCCATACGTTTTATCAGCCGCGCGCTCACCCAGGTACCACAGACGAACCCGACAAAATAAGCCGACATGATGGCCCCGAGGACCATGCTGGAGAACCCCTCCCCCGCGCCTTTGAGCGCCAGCAGGGTATTGATCAGCCCGTTGCCGAGCAGCAGCAATGCCACGCTGAAGAGAATGGAGCGAATCGGCCCCAGGGTGGTAAACAGGTTCATTTTCATAGTGTGGCACCCGCCTGCCTCAACAACGGAAGCTCTGTTCACTCAGGTCCCGTTCGTCCAGATACTGGATGCGGGCGGTATTGAAGTTCAGATCCACGAACAGATGGCAGTAGTATTCGCCGTGCCGCCAGGCCATGGCGACACTGGAATCGTTGGAATAGTTCAGCTCGAACCGGCCATCAAAAGCCGGGTAATGACTGCGGAAGCGCATCAGTTTGAGCAGCCGCTGCACGACTGGCTGCTCCAGTGCCTGCTCGGCTTCCTCTACCCCGTAGAAATGGCGATTGATATCCCGCAACTCACCGGTCTCGTCCATCAGTTCCTGATCGTTACAACCCGCCAACAGGCCGACGTAATAGACCTGGGGAATACCCGGGGTGAAGAACTGGATAGCCCGGGCCGCAAGGTAGGCATCGTCGTTCCGCATCAACGCATCGTAGAAAGTGCAGGTGAGCTGATAGATGGAGCCCACACTGTGAATATTCGCAGCCGAGCGGCGCAGGATCGGGTCGGCGCTGCGGGCATCGATGTTGTCGATCAGGTGGCGGATTTCCTCATCCGGCAACACACCTTCCACGTCGGGGATGCAGATACCATCATGGGTATCCAGTACGGTGATCTGGTTACGCGGGCACATGCGCAGCCAGTTCTTCAGATGGACACTGTTGGCCGCCAGTAGCGAGTAGAGCAGCAACGGCGGCAGGGCGAAACCGTAGGGATGCATGTTGCGCCGGCTGATGGCGTACTGGTAACTGGTGTGATCGTGTACCTCCGGCAGGCATTCGGCCCCGTGCTGATGGGCCACCTCATTGACCCATTCCAGCAGCCGGTAGACCTCCGGCTCCACCAGGAAACAGCTGGTACCGATGCGCTTGGTGGTGTAGCCAAACGCATCCAGCCGCAGCAGCTTGACGCCCTTGTCGGCCAGAAAATGAATATAGTGCTCCATCAACTGGTAGGTCTGTTCCGATTCGTAGTTCAGGTCGATCTGCTTCTCCGTGAAGGTGCACCAGACCTGACCCCGGGAGCCGTCCGCAAAAGTGATGGTGCGGAACGGCTCCTTCTCCTTGCGGATATGGATTTTCGCCAGGTCGTCTGCGGTGATCTCACCGAACTTCTCCACATGCACAAACAGATCCGCATACCCGGAGTCATGACCTTTCTCGAGAAAATCCCGGAACTCTTCTGACTCGTCAGAGATATGATTCACGGTAAGATCGGCGCACAGGTCATAACGACCGGCCAGCCGCTGGATGTCGTCCCAGGTTCCGTATGCCGGATCCACTTGTGTGTGGGTCAGGGGCGAAAAGCCCCCATCCGCATTGGAGGGGTAGAACGGCAGTATATGGATGCCGCCGATCGCATCATCAAGGTTACGTTCGATGAACCCCGCCAGGTCCGCCAGCCCGCTACCGATGCGGTCCGGATAACAGATCAGCTGAACAGCGTTGCGCAGAATCACGGGCGACTCCTTCGGAAAGCGGCCATTGAGATCCCCGAGCGCTTGTCGGGGGGACAGGATCAGGCAACCGAGCCGATCTCCCGGCGGGCTTCATCCAGTCGTTGTAGTTGAGCCTTCCGGCCCTCGTCCACCGCCTCCAGGAATTCCCGGCCCCACAAACCAATATCGTAATAGGTGACCGTCTCGAAGGCTTTTTGCAGGCGCTCCCCGGCTTCGCTGCGTTGCATGGCCAAAGCCAGGTAGCAGGTGGCCGCCAGCTCCCGGGGATCATGGGGGTTGGTCAGCAGCGCCCCCCGCAGTTCCGCCGCCGCACCGGCAAACTCGGACAACACCAATACACCGCTGCCGTCGGTCAGTCCCTGAGTAGCCACATACTCTTTTGCCACCAGGTTCAGGCCATCCCGAAGTGGGGTAATCCACATGACATCGGCCATGGCGTAATAAGCCACCAGTTCCTCAAACGGAAAACTCCGGAAAAAGAACTGTATCGGCGACCAGCCGACTTCGGCGTAGCGTCCATTGATTCTGCCAACCGCCTGCTCGATGTCCGACTGCAGGGTCCGGTAGACGGTCATTTCCCGGGCCGCCGGCACACACATCACCATCAGGGTCACCTTGCCATGCAGTTCCGGATGCTGAAGCAGCAACTGCTCCCAGGCCTCCAGTTTTTCCAGGATGCCCTTGGTATAATCCAGTCTTTCCACTGACAGCACCAGACGGGTCTTGTCCAGCTGCTCCCGCAATTCGGTCATACGCTGCTGCACGGCATCCTTCGCCAGCGCCTGCTCCACCCGGCTGATATCCAGCCCCACCGGATGGGCACCCAGCCGGATATGCCGGTCGTTGACACGTATTTCCGCGCTCATCTCATCCAGACCCACGGCGCAGCCATAGGTCAGAAAGCGCGGTGCACATCCCACCCTGCGGGTGACATCCAGCGGCGTAACACCGCGGGCCACATCCACGAAATTCTCCGCCTGGCGGGGAATATGGAAACCGATGTAGTCGCACTGCAACAGGCTACCGACGATCTCACGCCGCCAGGGCAGCACATTGAAGACATCCGCCGACGGGAAATAGGTGTGGTGAAAGAAGGCAATGGTGAGATCCGGCCGCAGCTCTCTCAGGAAGGCAGGCACCATCCACAGGTTATAGTCATGAATCCAGACCACCGCATGACTGGCAGCCTCCGCCGCGGTCCGTTCGGCAAACAGCCGGTTCACCTTCAGGAAAACCTGCCAGTGGTCCTCCCGGAAACTGGCCCGCTCCCAGAAGGTATGCAGGGTCGGCCAGAATGCCTCCTTGGAGAACTTCTTGTAGAAGATATCCACATCGCTCTTGCTCAGAGGTACCCGTGCAGCCCGCAATCGGGCATAGCGGCGGGTATCCACCTCCGTGTGGGTCTCAAACGCACCCTGGCCAGGCTCATGGATCGACCAGGCAACCCAGGACCCGGCCTTGCCGTCGGCAAAGAAGCTCAGCAGTGTCGGTATAATGCCGTTCGGGGAAGTGGGCCTGCGGCGGATCAACTGACCGTCTTCAATGACCTCCTCGTAGGGCAGCCGGTGGTAGACGATCACCAGGTCCGATTTGCCCGGCTTCAGGATATCCCGGGCCTCTGCCGCCAGGCCTTCCGGGCCGAGAAAACCGAAATGGGCAATGGCCTCCAGAATACCACCACAGCCGCTGAGCGTGGCATGGTAAACCCGTGCGCGGCTCTGCGTGGCGTCCAGCAGCGCCGGCTCGGACTCCCCTACGCAGACACCAGTAAAGCCCTGCTCGAACATGGACAGGTCATTGAGAGTGTCGCCCGCCACCAGCACGTCTTCGGGATTCACCTCGAGGTGCTCCACCAGATCCCGCAAGGTCCGTCCCTTATTGATCCCTTGCGGCAGTACATCCAGGTACTCCCCGGCAGAATAAAGAAGGTCGCAGGCCAGGTTGGCCACCACCTCGCGGATTTCCCCGGTCACCGCATCGGGCTCGCACAGGAAGGAGCAGCGACGCTCCTGCGGAACCTCCTGTCTTTCGAGGCCGGGGAACCGGGCCAGGGCTTCTTCTACCGGATGTTCCCCCGGCCAGAGTTTCTCGATCCTCGATTGAATCGCCGCTACCGGCTGCTGGGCCTTGCCCTCCACCACCGTGCAGCCCACATCACAGACAATGTAATCCGGCTGAGGCAGGGTGGGATCCGACAACAAGGGCAGCACGGATTCCAGCCCCCGCCCGGTGACAAACACCAGACACAGGTCCGGATGTGTGGCAATCAACTGGTAAAGCTGCAGGCGGTTTTCCGGGTCGCCGGTGAGAAAGGTTCCGTCAAGATCAGTCGCAAGTATCAAAGCAGGCTCCCTGCGCATTGGCAGTCAGTGCATGGAAAAGTGCCATGGGCACTGAGGGAGAAGCTGCAGGTTTCGTGCCGCCCCGCAGGCGGGTTTATTGGCAGAAAACTGCCTGTAGCTGTGCACCTGATGACTTTCATACCCCAATTCGCACCATAAAGGTGCGCTGCGCCGAGTTGACGCACCCAAGGCGGCTCGAAGGCACTCGTCAATCGCCCGGGATAACGCTATCGTGATTTTTCTCTGCAACGATACAAGGATAACTCAATGAGTCTGCAGGCCCGAATTGTCAAAGCTATCGCACGCAAAACGATTAAAAAAAGCGGTCTTGCGGGGGATGATCTGGTGCGTCACCTGCGCAAGGCGTTCAACAATCCCCCCAACGTTACCCTGATGCCCCGGGGCACGCGCCGCAGGGAGGTACGCACCGAAGGCTTCAATGGTGACCATGTCTACACCGCCGACCCCAAAGTCACGATTCTCTATTTCCATGGTGGTGCCTATATCGCCGGGGTAACCCGCACCTACCACAACCTGGCGGCACGAATGGCCAAGGGGCTGGATGGTGAGGTGTACCTGCCCCGCTACCCGCTGGCCCCGGAACACCCGTTCCCCGCCGGCATTGAGGCCTGCGCTGCGGCTTACCGGTTCCTGTTGGACCAGGGCAAGGACCCGAAACGCGTCGTCATCGCCGGGGATTCCGCCGGGGGCGGCCTGACCCTGGGCACCTTGCTGAAATTGCGGGATGAGGGACTGCCAATGCCTGCCTGCGCCGTCACCCTGTCTCCAGGTGCCAACTGCCATCCGGACCCGGAAGAGCTGGCCCTGCGGGATCCGACCGATGCCATGCTCTCTGGCGATATTATCCGCAAGGTGGTGGACATCTACGTGCCAAACCCGGAAGATCGCAAGAACCCCTATGCGTCTCCGGTTGATGGGGACTACACAGGCTTGCCACCGATTATGATCACCATCAGCAATGAGGAAATCCTCTACGCGGATGCCCTGAAGGTCCGTTCGGCCGCGGGGAAAGCCGGGGTGCCGGTGGAGTGGCTGGAACGCAAAGGGGTATACCACGTCTGGCCAGTCATGGTGCCATTTGTACCTGAAGCCAGGAAAGACCTGAAACGCATCCTTGCGTTTATCCGGAAAAATCTCTGATAGTCAGCTGTCAGCGCCCGCCGGGCGAGAAACAGACCGTCGGATAGGGTGATGCGCACTCGCCTGAGGGGGTGTCGCTCCCGTAAGATGGGCGAACCCGTCCAGGGGTTCCTTCACGAGCGCCCGGATGGATAGGTCGCAAGGCACAGGGAGGTAACGTGGAAGTTCTTTTTACCGGCATTCTGCTGACAGCCGGCCTGCTATTCGGCACGCTGGGCAGCCGCTACCTGAGAGTCCCCCGGGTGGTCGGTTACATCCTGCTGGGCATGCTGTTCGCCCCGAACCTGCTCGGCGGCTGGCTGGGCATAGCCGATACCCAATGGACCCAGCCGCTGGTTTCAGCGGCGCTCGGCATCATCGCCTACGTGATCGGCGGGGCGATCAGCTTCGCTCAGCTACGTCGTCTGGGCTGGAGTATTGTCGGGGCGACACTGGGAGAAGTGTCCGGGGCTTTTCTGGCTGTTCTGGCAGCTGTCCTGCTGCTCGGCATCACGGTGGCGGACATCCCTCTGTGGTCGTTCGCGCTGGTGCTGGCGGCCGTGGCGCCGGCGACTGCACCGGCAGCCATCGTCGCAGTCGTTCATCAGTATCGCGCCAGTGGCCTTCTGACCACCACCCTGTTGGGTATGGTCGCGATTGACGACGCGCTGGGCATTTTCATTTTCGCCCTGGTGATGGCCTTGGTCGGTAGTGGAACGCTGGAAAGCGCCCTGGGAACGGTGATCTGGGAGATCGGTGTGGCGGTGCTGGTGGGAGGCGCCGGCGGTTATCTGGTCGAACGCCTGTCCCGACTGAGCCACGAGCAGAGCGTGTTGCTCCCGTTGCTGCTCGGAGCGATTCTGGTCATGGTCGGGATGGCTGAACGGGCAGGGTTCTCGGCTCTGTTGGCGGCGATGGTCATGGGTTTCACCGTACGCTGGTTCTGCGGGCCGCAGGCCGAACGGCTGTTTCAGCCGGTGGAGGACCTCGAAGAGACGGTTTTCGTGCTGTTCTTCACCTTTGCCGGGCTGCATTTCAATCCTGAGGCGATTGCCTCATAC
>Ga0114984_1000208_pt1 | contig 23885 bp, 24 predicted proteins | sample Shrwel1BS1Day1_FD_96987 | JGI IMG/M metagenome (GOLD analysis project Ga0114984, IMG submission 96987) | Subsurface microbial communities from deep shales in Ohio, USA - Utica-3 well 1 S-1-Day1 | ecosystem: Environmental > Aquatic > Deep subsurface > Shale gas/oil reservoir > Produced water/Flow...
AGTGTGGTGCTTCACCATGTGAGAGTAGGTCATCGTCAAGCTCCTATACGAAACCCCAGATCTCGAAAGAGGTCTGGGGTTTCTTCTTTGCGCTCGGGAAAACAGTGCGCGTAGGGTGCGCTGTGCGCACCGACAATGACGCGGTTACGAAGGTGCGCATGGCGCACCCTACGGTGATTCGCTGACGCTTCGCGAGCAGAGCTCGCTCCTACAGGGCATCAGCACTCGCCCCGGATTTAAGTCTCTGCAAGCTATGGTCGCCTTGCGTTGATGAATCACAGGCTATCAATGCGCGACTTCGCTTCGAATGATTGCGATTGATAAGGCCTGATTCTCGCGATCCCATCAGACGTGGCTAGCACTAAGGCCTTTTTCCTATGCGTCAATCGAGCCGTATCACCTTCCGTTCCACCTTTCGTATCAAGATCAGCGACCGTGAGCGCGATACGTTGATCGGTTACGCCGGTGACGTATCGGAATGCGGAATGAAGTTGCTCGGCGACAGCCTCGTCGAGCCTGGTAGCGAGCTGAAGCTGTGCGTACGCATGCGCGACCGTGACGGCGAGATGCGTCAGGTGGACGTGGACATGATCTGCCAGTGGGCACAGGAGAACAGCCGTACCGGCTTCTTCGAGGCAGGTCTGGCCGTGGTCGGTGAGGCGCCGGCCTATGTGCGTCTGATCGAGGGGATGCGCAACAAGCGCAAGGAGCAGGTATAGCGTGAGCTACCGCGGGCGGAGCGCGCGACAGGCTACGGGATAAGTCGCAGCAGGTGGATGCGGAAAGCGCCATCCACCCTACGACAAAAGCTCTGCGATCAGCCCAGCGTACCGAGGATATTGACCCCGACCCGGTCTGGAATCTCGTTCTGCGACAGCACGTGCAGACCGGGGCTGAAAACCCGGGCGTAACGCGCCAGCAGCGGACGTAGCTGCGGCATCACGGTAAGGATCGGTGGGTGGCCGTCCTTGCGCAGTTTTTCCTTCACCACTGGCATGGTGTTCTGCAACTGGTTGAGCAGGCTTGGCTCCACCGGGATGTTGTCCAGGCTCACCGGGCCGGCCTGCTGGGCGATGGCCAGGGCATTGAGCAGGGTATTTTCCAGCGCATTCTCGAGGATGAACACCGACAGCTCCTGACGCTCGCCGGCGATCATGCCGACGATGCTGCGCCGCAGTGCATAGCGCACGTCGGATGCCAGCAGTACCGGGTCCTTGGTCGACTCGCTGGCTTCCAGCAAGGTGGTGGCGATGGTGACGATGTCCTTGAGTGGCACCTGTTCCTGCAGCAACTGGCGATAGACGCGGTGCTGCTGGGTATAACTGAGCTGGTTCTTCAGGCTCTCGGCCAGCTTCGGCGCCTGGACCTGGAGACGTTGCATCAGATGATCGACGTCATCGTGCTTGAACACGTCCGGCAGGTGCTCGCGGATCACCTTGTTCAGGTGCGTGGCGATCACGCTGGCACAGTCGATCACCTGGTAGCCGAGGTTCAATGCACGCGCCTTGTCCTCCGGTTGAATCCACACCACCTGCATGCGGTAGGCCGGGTCGACGCCGAGTATGCCGTCTATCTCGCCATACAACTCTGGCGAGGGAATGGCCATCATGCGATCGGCGTGCAACTCCGCACCGTCAATCTTCTCGCCGTTGATCTGGATACTGTATTGCGAAGCCTTCAGGCGCAGGCTGTCGCGGATATGCACCTCCGGCAGGAGGAAGCCCAGACTCTCCGAGAGGGTTTGGCGTACGCCACGTACGCGTTGGGTCAGCGGCGCGCCGGCGGCTTCGTTGACCAGGCCGACCAGCTTGTAGCCCAGCGATACCGACAGACGCTCCACCAGTGGAATGTCTTCCCACACCAGGTTCTGCGCGCGCTCCTGGTCCATCGCCTTGCCCAGGGCCTCGACCTGCTCAAGGCTGGCGGCCTCCCTGGGCGGGCCATTGCGCGCCACCATCCAGGCGACGAAGGCCACTAGAGCGGCGAAGCTGATGAAGGCCAGGTGCGGCATGCCTGGCACCAACGCCAGGGTGAACAGAATGCCGGCTACGGTATAGAGCAGCGCCGGTTGAGCCAGCAACTGGCGGTGTACCTGGTCGGTAATCTCCGAGGATTCGTTGATCCGCGTGACGATGATTGCCGCCGCAGTGGACAGCAGCAGTGCCGGGATTTGCGCCACCAGGCCATCACCGATGGTGAGCAGGGCGTACTGCTGGAAGGCCTGACCCGCGCCCAGGTCGTAGACGAACAGACCAATGGCGAAACCGCCGAACAGGTTGATCAACAGGATCAGGATACCGGCGATGGCATCACCGCGGACGAACTTCGAGGCACCGTCCATGGCACCGTAGAAGTCGGCTTCCTTGGCGACCTCGGCGCGGCGACGCTTGGCTTCGCTCTGTTCGATCAGCCCGGCATTGAGGTCGGCATCGATGGCCATCTGCTTGCCCGGCAGGGCGTCTAGGGTGAAGCGTGCGGTGACCTCGGAGATGCGCTCACCGCCCTTGGTGACGACGATGAAGTTGATGATCATCAGGATCACGAACACCACCAGGCCGACGATGAAGTTGCCGCCGATCACCACTTCACCGAACGACTCGATCACCTTGCCCGCAGCACCGGTACCGGTGTGGCCCTCGAGCAGTACCACACGTGTTGAGGCGACGTTCAGGCACAGACGCAGCAGGGTGGTGATCAGGATCACCGTGGGGAACAGGGAGAAATCCAGTGGGCTCTTGGACGACACGCTGACCAGCAGCACCAGGATGGCCATGGCGATGTTGAAGGTAAACAGGGCGTCGAGCAGCACCGGCGGCAACGGTAGGATGACCATGGCCAGGATCGACAGGATCAACACCGGAATGCCGATGCGGCCGCTGCGGAAGGTGGGCGCGAGTTGCTGCAGTAGGTTCATGGATCAGCCCCTGTTGGCCAAGCTGTCGGGAATCGGGAGGTTGCTCGCCAGTTGTGGCTTGCTTCTGCGGCCCTGGCGCCAGGCCTTGAGCTGCAGGATGTAGGTCAGCACGTGGGCCACTGCGGTGTAGAGCGGGGCCGGGATCTGCTGGTTGATCTGGGTGGTGAAGTAGATGGCGCGCGCCAGCGGTGGAATCTCCACCACCTCGAGCTCGTGCTTGGCCGCCATCTGGCGCATGTACAGCGCGGTCTCGTCGACGCCCTTGGCCAGCACGAAGGGGGCGGCGGCTTTCTTGCTGTCGTACTTGAGCGCCACGGCATAGTGCGTCGGGTTGACGATGACCACGTCGGCGTTCTTGATCACCTTGCTGATCTGCCGCTGCAGCATCTGCCGCTGCAGCTGCTTGATGCGCGCCTTGACCTCCGGGCGGCCCTCCTGGTTCTTGTGTTCTTCCTTGCGCTCCTGCTTGGTCATGCGCAGCTTCTTGAGGAAGAAGTAGCGCTGCAACGGTATGTCGATGAAGGAAAACAGCACGAACACCAGCATCAGGCAGAGGATCAGGTTGAAGGTCAGGTTCAGTGCTACCGAGATCGCCTGCGGCACGCTGCTGCGCTGCAGGGCGATCAGCTCGGGCAATGCGGCACGCACCAGCACGTAACCGACGCCGAGCAGCACCAGCACCTTGAGCACCGATTTGAGCAGCTCGCTCCAGTTCTGCGCGGAGAAGATCCGCCCCAGGCCGGTGATGGGGTTGAGCTTGCTCAGCTTCGGCGCGAAGTTCTTCGCCGAGAACACCCAGCCACCCGGTACCAGCGACAGCACCACCACCAGCACGGAGGTGAGCAGCATCGGTGCCAGCAGCTTGATGAACACCAGCATGTTGTAGCCGAGCAGGGTGTCGAGATCGTCCAGGCCGATCTCGCTATGGCCGAACTGGATATAGGACAGGCGAAAGCTGTCGCTCAGCCCCTCGAGGAACAGCCCGGCGCTGAACTTGAGGATGAACAGGGTGGCGAGCAGCGAGATGGTGGTGGACAGGTCCTTGGAGCGCGCGACCTGGCCGTCGTCCTTGCTCTTCTTCAGTTTGTGCGCGGAGGCCTCTTCCGTCTTTTCCTGGCCGCTGTTCTGCTCAGACATCGCCGCCCTCGCGCAGGATCACGCCGATGCCGTTGAGCAGTTCGCGGGTCAGGTGCAGGTAGCTGTCCGGCAGGTTGGGCAGGGTCAGGTAAATGCACAGCAGGCCCATCAGGATGCTGATGGGAAAGCCCAGGGAAAACAGGTTCATCGCCGGCGAAATGCGATTGAGCAGGCCGAAGCAGAACTGCACCAGGGTCAGGCAGAACACGATCGGCAGGGTCACCAGCACGGCGGCGGCCAATACCCAGGCGAAGGCCTGAACGAAGCTCTGCGCGCCCAGGTAATGCAGACCGCTGCCCACCGGCCAGAACAGGAAGCTCTGGTACAGCACGCTGACGGTGACCAGATGGCCGTCGATGGCGAAGAACAGCAGCACCAGCAGGATGAAGTACAGCTGATAGACGATCGATGACGACGACACGCCGTTCACCGGATCGTTGTAGCGCGCCATGCTCATGCCCATCTGCGTCGACACCACCTCGCCGACCAGCATGAAGAGGGTGAACACCAACTGCAGGGTCAGGCCCAGCAGCACGCCGAAGGCAATCTGTTCCAGTGCGGTCATCAGCCCTTGCAGCGACAGCGGGTCGATTGGTGGCATGTCCGGCAATGCCGCACCCAATGCCACCGTCAGCGCCAGGGCGAGCAGGATGCGCACGCGTACCGATACTGCCTTGTGGTTGAACAAGGGCGCCATGCTGAGCAGCGCCAGAATGCGGCAGAACGGCCACCAGTAGGCCTGCAGGCTGGTCAGATACTGGCTGGCATGCAGCACGGGTTCGGACATGCGTCAGCCCACCAGATGCCCGGCCTGCTTGAAGGTTTCGATGAACAGATCCCCCAGCGTGCGCAGGATCCAGTGACCGGCGAACACCAGCATCGCCAGGGTGATCAGCAGGCGCGGGAGGAAGCTGAGCATCTGTTCGTTGATCTGCGTGGCCGCCTGGAAAATGCTCACCAGCAGGCCGCCGAGCAGACTCGGCACCACCAGCACGCAGACGATCAGACCGGTGATGTAGACGGCGTGAGCCACCAGCTGGGCGGCGTGTTCGGGCGTGAGCATCGCAAGGCCTCGCTAATAGGGCTGGATACTGGTGGTGAGGGTGCCGACCAGCAGCGTCCAGCCGTCCACCAGGACGAACACCAGCAGCTTGAACGGCAGCGAGATCATCATCGGCGAGAGCATCATCATGCCCATCGCCATGAGTACGCTGGCCACCACCAGGTCGATCACCAGAAAGGGTACGAAGATCATGAAGCCGAGCTGGAAGGCGGTCTTCAGCTCGCTGAGGACGAAGGCCGGCAGCAGCAGGGAAAAGTCCAGTTGGGCGAGGTCCTCAGGCAGCTCTTCGCCGGCCAGGGCGACCAGGGTTTCCAGCGAGTTCTTGCTGGTCTGCGCCAACATGAACTGGCTGATGATGCGCTTGCCTTCGCCCAGGCCCTGTTCGAGGCTGATCTGATCCGCTTCGAACGGCACATAGGCCTCGGTGTACATCTCCTGCCACACCGGGCGCATTACCAGCAGGGTGAGGCACAGGGCGATGCCGATCAGCACCGGGTTGGGCGGGCTCTGCTGCAGGCCGATGGCCTGGCGCAGGATGGCCAGGACGATGATGAAGCGGGTGAAGCAGGTCATCATCATCAACATGGCCGGGAGGAAGCCCAGCAGCGTCATGACCAGCAGGATCTGCAGCTTGACGCTGAGGGTCTGGCCGTCTTCGGTGTCGTTGAAGTTGAACAGGGTGATATCGCCGCCGGCCGCCTGAGCCAGCAGCGGGCAGTACAGGGCCGCCAGCAGCAGGCCGGTTTGCAGCAGCCGGCGCGCCATCACACGCCCAGCCCGTTGAGGCCGCTGCCGGACAGCTCGACGATGCGCAGGCCGTAGTTGCCGTTCATCACCACCACCTCGGCCTTGGCGAACAGCGCACCGTTGACCTTCACGTCCAGCGGTTCGCCGGCCAGCTTGTCGAGGGCGATCACGCTGCCGGCGTCGACGTCCATCAGCTCCTTGAGGGTGATCTCGGTGGAGGCTACCTCCAGGGTGACGTTGACCGGAATCTTGCCGAAGAAGCTCAGGTCCTGCTGCGGCAGGCTGGCCGGTGCCTGTTCCGCGACGGGCTCGCTGACGGGCTCGTCGAGGTTGAGACCGGCATCGTTGATCAGGCTGTCGAAATCGTTATCGGAAATGGGGCTGCTCATGGGGTCTTCACGCTCTCAAGAGAAGTCAGGAACAAGGAGCCGTCGTCTTCGAAGATGGCGCCGCGAAACAGCTTCTGCTGGTTGATCTGCACGTCGCAGCGCTCCAGCAGGCGCATCGGCAGGATGTCGCCGGGGCGCAGGGCCAGCACCTGGGCCAGCGGCATCTGCAGGCTGGCCACCACGCAGTCCAGGCGCACCGGCAACTGGCGGATCTGATTGAGCGAATTGCCGCTCTGGGTCACCGGTGCCGGGGGCGTCAGGCGGTTGGTCAGCTCATCGACCAGCTGTGTATCCAGATAGATGAAGATCGATGCCTGGCTGCCGGTGATGTGGCTGGTGAAGTGGAACTGCGCCACGTATTCCCAGATGGTCTCGTCATAGGCGTTGTCGTACGGCTCGAGCTTGCCGAAGGTCTGCCCGGCGAGAATCGAGCGGGCGAACAGCTGGCTGATGTCCAGGCCCAGGCGCGTACGCATGCGCTGCTCCGAGGTGCTCACTGGCGGCGCTTCGTGGTTGGGCAGGCAGGTGCCGCCGTAGTAGCACTCCAGCGCTTCGGTCAGCAGGGCGCGGTCGATGGCGAAACCGACCTTGCCCAGGGGCGAGCGATAAAGGCACTCGGCTTCTTTATCGACTTGCTCGTGAACCTCCACCCGGAGCAACTCGAGATTGATTCGATAGTTGCGCAGAAAGTAGTCGCTGATGATGCGCGGGTATTTGCTGGAGAGCTCGCGAATATAGTGGGGAATCTTGTGGTAGTGCCGGCCAAGTTTCTGCGGTTTCAACCGGGTCAGACTGTCGGCAGGCACGCCATGAAGGACTTTTTTAATCCCGGTCATGTTGTGGGCTGTATTCCTGGTTGTAACTGCGGTGCACCAGCGAGCCATTCGCTGGGCGTGCAGAGGACGTTTTGATGTGCCGGCGGGCTGCGGCGGTATCACTGCGGCCATGGCGTCGAAATCATCCGGGCACAGCGCTGCAGGCCAGTGATGACGGGGGGAAGTCTAGGCGGAGGGAGGGCGGGAAATTAAATCAATAGATATCAATTGCTGTCTTTGATGGCGGCTTGCCAGCATTGATAGGAAATAACAGCAAGTAATTCGGCGATCTTCTGTGCGCTTGTTAACGTCCGCGCCGTGATCCGTCGCACGCATGGATGTCACGCAGACAAGTGCTGCCGAAGTTGACCGATAAGGGCGACGGGAAGTTTCGAAAGATTAAGGGGCCTGGTGAAAAAAATCTGTCATCTACTTGGCAGTTTTGCACAGAGGTCGAATGCCGCCGTCGGGCTCATGAAAGACATCGGGTGATTTACCTTGAAGCATTCAACTCAAACGGTAAGTTACGCCTGCGACGAGCTGTTCGATGAACAGCTGGGGCAGCAACATATAGTCGTGATCGGTCAGGCCGATGCCGCCAGTGAGCGCCTGCTGACCGGCGGCCTGCAGCGTCGCGGCTTTCCTGTGCGTCGTTTCGCCAGTTGCCTGGAGCTGGACCCGGCCGCGCTGGAAGAGGCCAGCCTGGTGCTGGTGTTCGTCAGCAGCCTGGCCGGCAACACCCTCTATGCACAGGTGGGCGCCATCCTGCGTCAGGTCGGGCGTGTCGGTGTGGTGCCCGTCGTGGAATATGCCGATCAGGAAAAGGCCGCCGCGTTGCTCGAACTGGGCTGCGTCGATTATCTGCTGGCGCCGTTCAGCGAAGCCCAGCTCAGTGCGCTGCTGCGTCGCCAGGAGTCGGCCAGCTCCGGCGAGGAGGGCTTCGTGTCCTGCTCCCAGGCCGGCCGCCGCCTGCTGGCCATGGCCCAGCGCGTGGCCATGACCCGCGCGCCGATTCTGATCACCGGCGAGACTGGCACCGGCAAGGAGCTGATGGCGCGCTACATCCACCGCTTCTCGGCCAGCGGCGACGCCCCCTTCATTGCCGTGAACTGCGCGGCTATCCCCGAGCAGATGCTCGAATCCATTCTTTTCGGCCATGAGAAGGGCGCCTTCACCGGTGCGGTCAGCGCCCAGCCGGGTAAGTTCGAGTTGGCCAACGGCGGCACCCTGCTGCTCGACGAGATCGGTGAACTGCCGCTGGGCCTGCAGGCCAAGCTGCTGCGGGTGCTGCAGGAGCAGCGCGTCGAGCGCCTGGGCGGGCGCCGCGAAATCGCCCTCGACGTGCGCATCATCGCCGCCACCAACCGTGATCTGCAGCAGGAGGTGGCCGAGGGCCGTTTCCGCGCCGACCTGATGTTCCGCCTCGACGTGCTGCCGCTGCACATCAGCCCGCTGCGCGAGCGCAAGGAAGACGTGCTGCCGCTGGCGCGCCGCTTCATTCGCCAGTACGCGCCGCAGGACGCGCGCCACGAACTGCTCACCGAAGATGCCTGCCGCGCGCTGCTGGCGTATGACTGGCCGGGCAACGTGCGCGAACTGGAGAACTGCCTGCAGCGCGCGCTGATCCTGCGCAATGGCCTGTATATCCAGGCTCAGGACCTGGGCCTGAGCGTGCCCGTGAGCAGCGCGCCGGAGCTGGCGCCGCGTCTGCAGCCGCAGGTGCTCGAAGGTGGCAAGGCGGCCCTGCGCGCCAGCGGCAAGTGGGCCGAGTACCAGCACGTGATCGACACCATCCGCCGTTTCGGCGGACACAAGACCAAGGCCGCCGAGAGCCTCGGCATGACCCCGCGCGCACTGCGCTATCGCCTCAACGCCATGCGCGAGCAGGGCGTACAGATTCCCGTCTAGGAGACCGTAGGATGAACTCGATTAATCAGGTGCAGCAGGACCTGCTGGGCCGTATGGAGCAGTTGAAGAACCTCGGCGAAGCGGCGCCGATCAAGCCGGCGCAGGCGTTCGCCGGGCAGACTGGCGAGGCGGGCTTCGCCGCCGCCTTCGACGACGCGGTGCGCGCGGTGGATGCCCAGCAGCATCGTTCCGGTGCGCTGATGGCGGCCGTGGACAGCGGCCAGAGCGACGATCTGGTCGGCGCGATGATCGAGAGCCAGAAGGCCAGCGTCTCCTTCAGCGCCCTGATGCAGGTGCGCAACAAGCTATCCAGCGCCTTCGACGACATCATGAAGATGCCGCTGTAAGCGGACCGGGGACTGACGCGTGCTGCAGACCATAAGAAGCAAGCTGCCCGAAACCGGGCTGAAACTCGACCCGCGCATGAGCCTGATCGGCCTGGCGCTGATCGCTGCGCTGCTGGCCGTTGGCGTGGTGTTCTACCTGTGGCGTGACCAGGGTTCCTACCGCCCCCTTTACGGAACCGGCGAGGCCTACCCGGCCGCCGAGGTGATGCAGGTGCTCGATGGCGATGCCATCGCCTACCGCCTGCACCCGCAGAGCGGCCAGGTGCTGGTGCGCGAGGATCAGCTCGGCCGCGCGCGCATGTTGCTGGCGGCCAAGGGCGTGCAGGTCAAGGTGCCGGCCGGCTACGAATTGTTCGACAAGGACGAGCCGCTGGGTACCAGCCAGTTCGTTCAGGACGTGCGCCTCAAGCGCAGCCTGGAGGGCGAGCTGGCGCGCACGGTGATGGCGCTCAAGGGCGTGGAAGGTGCGCGTGTGCACCTGGCGCTGCAGGAGAGCAGCTCCTTCGTGGTCGGCAAGCGCGAGCCGGGCAAGGCCTCGGTGATGTTGCAGCTGGCGCCCGGCTACAAGCTGGCGCCGGAGCAGGTCAGCGCCATCGTCAATCTGGTGGCCGGCAGCGTGCCGCAGCTCGATGCGGCCAACGTGCAGGTGGTCGATCAGTACGGCGCGCTGCTGTCGCGCGGCATCGATGCGCTCGGCGGTCCGGTGCAGAACTGGCAGGTGGTGGACGACTACCAGAACAAGGCGGTGGCCAACGCCGAGGCGGTGCTGGCGCCGGTCCTGGGTAATGGCAACTACCGCATCAGCGTCGCCGCCGATATCGATTTCAGCCAGAAGGAAGAGACCTTCCAGGCCTACGGCGAGAACCCGCGCCTGCGCAACGAAGTGCTGCGCGACGAAAGCGTGCTCGACCAGCTGGCCCTCGGCGTGCCCGGCTCGCTGGCCAACCGCCCGCCGCAGCCTGCACCGGAGCCGGCCGAAGGCCAGCCGCCGGCCGAGGGCGAGGCGGCCAACAAGGCGGCCACCTCGCTGCGCAAGGAATCCAATCGCCAGCTCGATTACGACCAGAGCATTACCCACGTCAAGCATGCGCCGTTCAGCCTGCGCCAGCAGAGCATTGCCGTGGTGCTCAACGCCGCGGCGGCGCCCGAGGGCGGCTGGAGCACCGAGGCGCGCGCCGAGCTGGAAGCCATGGTCAAGAGCGCCGTGGGCTTCAACCAGGCGCGTGGCGACCTGCTCACTCTGAGCGTGTTTCCCTTCACCGCTGCCGGCGCGGATGTGGCGCAGGGCGAGGCGTTGCCCTGGTGGGAAAACACCAAGGTGCACGAGCTGGCCAAGCTCGGCGTGTTCGCCCTGATCAGCCTGCTGCTGTTGCTGATGGTGGTGCGTCCCGCGGTGCGCAGCCTGACCCAGCGCAGCCAGCCGGGCGTACCGGCGGCGGTCGACGGCGATGATCCGCTTGCCCTGCACGCCGAGCGTGCTGCCGAGCGCCTGCTGGCCCGCGTCGGCGACGAGCAGCCAGGCGCCACGGTGCTCGGCGAGCTCAGCCCGCTCTCGGAGATCCGTCTGCCGGCGCCAGGCTCGGGCCTGGAGCTACAGATCGAACACCTGCAGATGTTGGCCAAGAACGATCCCGAGCGCGTCTCGGAAGTCATCAAACAATGGATAGGACGCAATGAGCGAGACCTCAACCCAGCCTGATGGCCGCGGTGGTTCCACCGCCAAGGAAATGCGCATGCGCGTGCAGAATCGCTCGCTGAGTTCGTCCGAGCAGGCGGCCATCCTCATGCTGAGCATGGGCGACGAGATCTCCGCCGGTGTGCTCCGCCACTTCTCCCGCGAGGAAATCGTCGCCATCAGCCAGGCCATGGCGCGCCTGTCCAACGTCAAGCAGCCAATGGTCTCCGACGTGATCGGCCGCTTCTTCGAGGACTACAAGGAGCAGAGCAGCATCAAGGGCGCCTCGCGCGGCTACCTGGCCGGCATGCTCAGCAAGGCGTTGGGCAGCGAGATCACCCGTTCGCTGCTCGACAGCATCTACGGCGAGGAAATCCGCGCCAAGATGGCCAAGATGGAGTGGCTCGACCCCAAGCAGTTCGCCGCGCTGATCGCCAAGGAACACGCGCAGATGCAGGCGGTGTTCCTCGCCTTCCTGCCGCCGGGCATGGCCAGCGAGGTGCTCGAGTGCATGCCCAAGGAGCGGCAGGACGAGCTCTTGTACCGCATCGCCAACCTCAGCGAGGTCAACAGCGACGTGATCGCCGAGCTGGAGCAGCTGATCGAACGCAGCCTGGCGGTGCTCAGCACCCAGGGCTCGCAGGTGCGCGGCATCAAGCAGGCGGCGGATATCATGAACCGCTTCAAGGGCGACCGCGGGCAGATGTTCGAACTGCTGCGCGCCCACGACGACCAGCTGGTGGAGCGCATCGAGGACGAAATGTACGACTTCTTCATCCTCTCGCGGCAGAACCAGGACGTGCTGCAGGCACTGCTCGAGGCGGTGCCGCTGGAGGAATGGGTGGTCGCCCTCAAGGGCGCCGAGCCCGAGCTGGTGCGCGCCATCACCGGCGCCATGCCCAAGCGCCAGGCGCAGCAGATGGAATCGATCAACCGGCGTCAGGGTCCGGTGCCATTGAGCCGCGTCGAGCAGGTGCGCAAGGACATCATGGCCGTGGTGCGGGAAATGTCGGCCAGCGGCGAGCTGCAGGTGCAGCTGTTCCGCGAACAGACGGTGGAATGAGATGACGGTCAAGGTGATCAGGGGCGATACCCGCCAGTGGCGCGCCTACCGCTTTCCGCCGCGCAGCAGCCAGCCGGCAGTGGACTGGAGCGGCGATGCCGCCGGCCTGCAGCGGGTCATGGCCGACGGCTTTCAGCAGGGCATCGAGAAGGGCTACCAGGACGGTCTGCAGCAGGGCGAGGAAGCCGGACGCCAGGCCGGCTTCGAGCAGGGTCGGGCCGAGGGCCTGCGCCTGGGCCGTGAGGACGGCCGCAATGAAGGGCGGCGCGAATTCGAGCTGGCCGCGCAGCCACTGGAGCGTATCAGCCAAACGCTCGAGCAGTACCTTGGCGAGCTGGAGCACAAGCGCCGCCAGGAGCTGCTGGAACTGGTGAAGAAGGTGTCGCAGCAGGTCATCCGCTGCGAACTCACGCTGCATCCGACCCAGTTGCTGGCACTGGTGGAGGAAGCCCTGAGCAGCATGCCGGGCGAGCCCGAAGACGTGCAGGTGCTGCTCAGCCCCGAGGAATACGCGCGGATCAAGGCGCTGGCGCCGGAGCGCGCGGCCGGCTGGAAGCTGGTGGCCGACGAGCGCCTGGCCCTGGGCGAGTGCCGCGTGATCACGCCGCAGGCCGAGGCCGACGTGGGCTGCCAGCAGCGCCTGGATGCCTGCATCGACACCCTGGCCGAACACCTGCATCTGACCGAGGCCTGATCGCGCATGCTGGATTACAAGCTCGACGAAGCGCTGCGCTCGCTCGACGGCGTGCAGCTGGCCAAAGTGGCCGGGCGCCTGGTGCGGGTCTCCGGCATGCTCCTGGAAAGCCTCGGCTGCCAGCGCAGCACCGGCCAGCGCTGCCGCGTCGAGCAGGCCGACGGCAGCCTGCTGGATGCCCAGGTGGTCGGCTTCAACCGCGATATCACCTACCTGATGCCGTTCAAGAAGCCGGTCGGCCTGGCCGCCGGCTCACGGGTATTCCCGGCCAAGGACGAGGCGTTGCTGCAGATCGACGAGTCCTGGCTCGGCCGCGTGGTCAACGGCCTCGGTGAGCCGCTGGACGAGCGCGGCAAGCTCTCCGGGCGTGATCCGCTGCCGGTCGAGCTGCCCACGGTCAACCCGCTCAAGCGCCGTCCGGTGGAGGCTGCGCTGGATGTCGGCGTGCGCGCCATCAACGCCCTGCTGACCCTCGGCAAGGGCCAGCGCGTCGGCCTGTTCGCCGGCTCCGGGGTGGGCAAGAGCGTGCTGCTGGGCATGATCACCCGGCAGACCAAGGCCGACGTGGTGGTGGTCGGGCTGATCGGCGAGCGCGGCCGCGAGGTGCAGGAATTTCTCCTGCATTCACTCGGCGAGGAGGGGCTGCGCAAGGCCGTGGTGGTGGTGGCGCCGGCCAACGAATCGCCGCTGATGCGCCTGAAGGCCACCGAGCTGTGCCACAGCATCGCCGCCTATTTCCGCGACCAGGGCCAGGACGTGCTGCTGCTGGTCGACTCGTTGACCCGCTACGCCATGGCCCAGCGCGAGATCGCCCTGGCCCTCGGCGAGCCGCCGGCGACCAAGGGCTATCCGCCTTCGGTGTTCGGCATGCTGCCGGAACTGGTGGAGAGCGCCGGCAACGGCGAGAGCGGCAGTGGCAGCCTCAGCGCCATCTATACCGTGCTGGCCGAGGGCGACGACCACCAGGACCCGATCGTCGACTGCGCGCGCGCCATCCTCGACGGGCATATCGTGCTCTCAAGGCGCCTGGCCGATGTCGGCCACTACCCGGCCATCGACATTTCCGCCTCGGTCAGCCGCTGCATGAGCCAGATCGGCGAGCCCGCGCATATCGGCGCGGCGCGCCAGTTCAAGGAGTTCTACAGCACCTATGAAAAGATCAAGGAGCTGATCCCGCTGGGCGGCTACACCCCGGGCATGGACGCCAAGACCGACCGCGCCGTGCAGCTGGCGCCCAGCCTCGAACGCTTCCTGCGCCAGGAGGTCGGCAGCGGCGCCGAGCTCGGCGCCAGCATCGCCACCTTGCAGGGCATCATCAAATGAAACAGCAGATCGAAGTGCTCGGACGCCTGGCCAGCTTGCGCGGCAGCAAGGTGCAGCAGATGCTCGGTCGGGTCAGCTACCAGCAGAACCTGTGCCAGCGCTACCGCAACAACATCACCGGGCTCAGCCGCCTGTGCGGCTTCAGCGTGCCGATGTCCACGCCGCTGCAGCGCGACAACCAGCAGCGCTACAAGGCGACGCTGTACAAGATGGTCGAACTGCAGCGGCGCGAGCTGGCGCTGGCCGAGGAGAACCTGGCACGCATCCAGGGCGAGCTGCTGGCGGCGATGCGCAGCGAGAAGGTCATCAGCCAGTTTCTCGAAGGCAAGATGGGCGAATGGCAGGAGCTGCTTGCCCGCCAGGAGCAGAAGATTCAGGATGGCCTGGCCGCCCAGGCCTGGTGGCGGGCGCAGGTGAGTTAATTTGTAGGCTATGCCGTGCTTGGCTTAGCTTTTGTAGGAGCGAATTTATTCGCGATTGTCGTCAGTTTCGCGAATAAGGCGGAATGCCGCCCAGCGGAACGCTGCTCGCTCCTGCAGGCGCGCAACACAGTTAACTCAGGCATAGCCCATTTTTATCCGGCGCAATTTAAGTTCTCATCGCGTCTGGTCGCTCTTAGGCCATAACACCACGAGTTGGATTCGAATCATGGAAATCAGCAGGCACCTCAAGCCCAGCCTCAACCTGCCCAGCGACGCCCCGGCGCAGGTGCAGAGCGCCCGCGCGCAGAGCAGCAGCGCCTCGCGTGCGGCGGCCAGCGCCGAGCCGCGTCTGGAGCAACTGCAGCAAGCCTTGCGCGCCCTGCCCGAGGTCGATCTGGACAAGGTCGCCCAGCTCAAGGCCGCCCTGGCTCGCGGCGAGCTGAGCAGCGATCCGGCCGCGCTGGCCGGCAGCATGCTCACCTACCACAGCGGTAGCGATGCGTGACCACCAGCCGTGAGCAACAGCTGCTTCTGATCGTCGAGCAGGACCTTGAGCAGGACTGCGCCGACTACCTGGCCCTGCGCGGCCTGATGCAGGAGCTGTATCAGCAGTTGCTCAAGCGCGACAGCCGGCAGATCGACCTGCTCAACGAGCAGATCCTGCCGCTGGTCGATCAGGCCAAGGCCCGCGCCGAACGGCGCAGCAAGGTGCTCGCCGCCTTCCAGCTGGGCAGTGGCAACAGCGCGATGCAGAAGCTGCTGGCGCGTTATCCACAGGCGCAGCGCAAGCACCTCGAACATACCTGGGAGCAGCTCGGCCAGCTGGCCGGCCAGTGCAAGCGCCTCAACGAGCGCAACGGCAAGTTGCTGGCCATGCACCACGAGATTCTCGAACAGCTGCTCGGCGAGCCGGGCGCGGGTCAGTTGTACGCACCGCAGCCGTATTGAGTGGTTTGGCCTTACAGAGGCGTCGATCCGCATTGGTCCATGCTGAACGCCGTTGGTGGGCTGAACATCACTGGTGGGCTGAAGCCCACCCTACTGGGCTCAGGCACGGGCGGCTTGTAGGGTGGGCTTCAGCCCACGCGGGCCATCGTCGGTAGGTTGAGGCGGATCGCCGCCCCGTCCACCCAACGCCCTGCAGCTCATGTCCCGGCCGCAAAGCGTCTGCCGCGTCGTGCTAGACTCGCGCGCTTCCGATCTGTGGTGATTTCTCTTCGTGCCTCACGCCGCCCTTGCCCATCCGCCGCGCTGGCTGACCAATGCCCAGTTGCATCCGCAGCCGGCCGCCGGCGTGCGCGACTGGCTGTTCAACGAGGATTCGCTGACCCGCCGCCTGACCGCGCTGTCCAACGACGGTTTCTCGGTAACGCCGCTGCAGCAGGGCTGGCAGCGTCTGCGTACAGATGAGTGTGCCCTGCTCGGCGTGGCCGATGGCAGCCAGGGCTGGGTACGCGAGGTGTACCTGCGTGGTCACGGCCAGCCCTGGGTGTTCGCCCGCAGTGTTGCCGCGCGCAGCGTGCTGGAAGGCTCCGGGCTGAATCTGGCCGAGCTGGGCAGCCGCTCGCTGGGTGAGCTGCTGTTCAGCGATCGCGCCTTCGACCGCGGCGAGTTGCAGGCCTGCCGTTATCCGGCGGCCTGGCTGCCGGATGAGGTGCGAGAGGAGCGTCTGTGGGCACGACGTTCGTGCTTCAGCCGCGGGGCGCTTGGCGTGCTGGTGGCTGAGGTGTTTCTGCCTGCGTTCTGGCAAGCGGCAGGTATCGAGCCCTAGAGCTTCCACTACATTGCCTACTCAGGCCATCCCGTTGTCCGTCGGCCCATGGCTTACTGCCTCGCGACGACTGCATGGATGCAGGAGGTAGAGCGACGCAGTAAGCCAAAGCCGAGTGCGATCTGGCCGCCTGTGGCAGTGAGCATCGCCGCTAAAGCGCCTCCCACACGCGCTTGCCCTTATAATCCGTGCAACCCGCACGGAGACGCCTCGATGTACACCCGCCTGCTGCAATCGACCACCCGCCTGCACCCGCGCGCCTGGCACTTCATCCAGCTGATGCGCCTGGACAAGCCCATCGGCATCTACCTGCTGCTGTGGCCGACCCTGTGGGCGCTATGGGTAGCCGCCGAAGGCGTGCCGAGTGCGAAGAACCTGTTCATTTTCGTCTTCGGCGTGATTCTGATGCGCGCCGCCGGTTGCGTGATCAACGACTACGCCGACCGCAACTTCGACGGCCACGTCAGCCGCACTCGGGCCCGCCCGCTGGCCAGCGGCAAGATCCAGCCGCGCGAGGCGCTGGTGCTGTTCGCCGTGCTGGTGACCCTGAGCTTCGTGCTGGTGCTGTTCACCAACGCCACCACCATCTGGCTGTCGTTCGGCGGCCTGGCGCTGGCCGCCTGCTACCCCTTCATGAAGCGCTACACCTTCTACCCGCAGGTGGTGCTCGGCGCGGCCTTTTCCTGGGGTATGCCGATGGCCTTTACCGCCGAGACCGGCAGCCTGCCGCCGGAGGCCTGGTTGCTGTATATCGCCAACCTGCTGTGGACCGTGGCCTACGACACCTACTACGCCATGGCCGACCGCGAGGACGACCTGAAGATCGGGGTGAAGTCCACTGCCATCCTCTTCGGCGATGCCGACCGTCTGATCATCGCCAGCCTGCAGGGTCTGGCGCTGCTCTGCCTGCTGCTGGCCGGCGCGCGCTTCGAGCTGGGCGTCTGGTTCCACGCCGGTCTGCTGGTGGCCGCCGCCTGCTTCGCCTGGGAATACCACAAGACCCGCAACCGCAAGCCGATGGCCTGCTTCAACGCCTTCCTGCACAACCATTGGGTGGGGCTGGCGATCTTCGTTGGCATAGTGCTGAACTACGCATTGCGCTGAGAGCGTGATCACGATCTGCTGCGCGTCGGCCCTACTGCGTTAAAAACAGGCTCAGAATGCTCATTTACCTGAGTAAACTCCGCTTCCTCGCCTGTTTTTGCCTTGTAGTGCTCTAGCTCGCGAAATCGTGACAACACTCTGGGCACTGCCGCCGACCTGTCATATCGCTGCAATAATTCCGTTATCTAATGCGGCGCAGACAGTTGAACGAACCGAGGCAGGACCATGGTTGGCAAGAACATCCTGATCGTCGATGACGAAGCACCGATCCGCGAGATGATCGCGGTGGCCCTGGAAATGGCCGGTTACGAGTGCCTTGAGGCGGAGAACACCCAGCAGGCTCACGCCGTGATCGTCGACCGTAAACCCGATCTGATCCTGCTCGACTGGATGCTGCCCGGCACCAGCGGCATCGAGCTGGCCCGGCGCCTCAAGCGCGACGAGCTGACCAGCGACATCCCGATCATCATGCTCACCGCCAAGGGCGAAGAGGACAACAAGATCCAGGGCCTGGAGGTCGGCGCCGACGACTACATCACCAAGCCCTTCTCGCCGCGTGAGCTGGTGGCCCGCCTCAAGGCCGTGCTGCGCCGTGCCGGGCCGAGCGACAGCGAGGCCCCGATCGAAGTCGGCGGCCTGCTGCTCGACCCCATCAGCCACCGCGTCACCATCGACGGCAAGCCGGCCGAGATGGGCCCGACCGAATACCGTCTGCTGCAGTTCTTCATGACCCATCAGGAACGCGCCTACACTCGTGGTCAGTTGCTCGATCAGGTCTGGGGCGGCAACGTCTACGTCGAGGAACGCACCGTCGACGTGCATATCCGCCGCCTGCGCAAGGCCCTCGGCGATGCCTACGAAAACCTGGTACAAACCGTGCGCGGGACTGGGTATCGTTTCTCCACCAAAGGCTGAGAAGCGGTTTACGATCTGCTGCGCGTCGGCCCTGCTGCGTTGAAAACAGGTTCGGCAGGCCGCTAGCGGCCAACGCACTTTAGTGCGGCCCCGTAGGGGCGAACGTAGTGAGTAATGCTCATGTACAAAAGTACAGTCGCCCGCGACTCCGACCGTTCCTCACCTGCTTTCGCCTTGCATGGCTCTAGCTCGCGAGATCGTAAATCAGCTTCTGCGGGTTCGCTCTTCTCACAAGGATGCGCTCCATCGTGAATCAAGACTGGCGTGGCGCCGTGGTGCGCCGCCTGTTGTTGCTGGTTGGCGCCTGCCTGCTGCTGGGCGCGATCACCGGCGAATATGCCTGGGTGCTGGCCGTGGGCCTGGCGATTCATCTGGGCTGGACCCTCAGCCAGCTGTTGCGCCTGCACAAGTGGCTGCGCGAGCACAAACCCGACGAGCCACCGCCGGATGGTTACGGCTTGTGGGGCGAGGTGTTCGACAGCATCTACCACCTGCAGCGCCGCAACCAGAAGGCGCGTGGCCGCCTGCAGGCGGTGATCGACCGCGTGCAGGAGTCCACCGCGGCGCTCAAGGATGCGGTGGTGATGCTCGACAGCCAGGGCAACCTGGAGTGGTGGAACCGCGCCGCCGAGACCCTGCTGGGCCTCAAGACGCCGCAGGACAGCGGTCAGCCCATGGCCAACCTGGTGCGCGATCCGCGCTTCAAGGAGTACTTCGAGCGCGGCAACTACGCCGACGCGCTGGAGATTCCTTCGCCGGTCAACGACCGCCGCCGCCTGCAGTTCCATATCACCCGCTACGGCAATCGCGAGCACCTGCTGCTGGTGCGTGACGTCACCCGTCTGTATCAGCTCGAGCAGATGCGCAAGGACTTCGTTGCCAACGTGTCGCATGAGCTGCGCACGCCGCTGACGGTGATCGCCGGCTACCTGGAAACCCTGCTGGACAACGTCGAGGCGGTCAATCCGCGCTGGTTGCGCGCGCTGCAGCAGATGCAGCAGCAAGGCGCGCGCATGCAGACCCTGCTCAACGACCTGCTGCTGCTGGCCAAGCTGGAAGCCACCGACTATCCCTCGGACAACCAGCCGGTGGCGGTCGACCTGATGCTGCTGTCGATCAAGAACGACGCCCAGGCGCTGTCCGGCGAGCAGAACCACCGCATCAGCCTGGAGGCCGACCCGCATCTCAAGCTCAAGGGCAGCGAGGCGGAGCTGCGCAGCGCCTTCTCCAACCTGGTGTTCAATGCGGTGAAATACACCCCGGCCGGTGGCGAGATCCGCATTCGCTGGTGGGGCGACGAGCGCGGCGCGCACCTGGCGGTCAGCGATACCGGCATGGGCATCGAGGCCAAGCACCTGCCGCGTCTGACCGAGCGTTTCTACCGGGTCGATTCCAGCCGTGCCAGCAACACCGGCGGCACCGGCCTCGGCCTGGCCATCGTCAAGCATGTGCTGCTGCGCCACCGCGGCAATCTGGAGATCAGCAGCGTGCCGGGCAAGGGCAGCACCTTCACCTGCCACTTCGTCGCGTCGCAGGTGGTGCAGCGCGCACGCTGAGGGCTTGCATTCGTTGTCGCGAGCCCCCACCCTCTAGCGGTCATTGGCCAATTCGAACCTTCATGGACCCTTCCACGAGTCTCCCCGCTTCCGTCTACTTCGCCGACTTCGGCCTCGTTCTGTTCGCCCTGTTCCTGGTCCTGCTCAACGGCTTCTTCGTCGCCGCCGAGTTCGCCATCGTGCGTCTGCGCGCCACCAAGGTCGATGCCCTGGCCGAGGCGCATGGCTGGCGCGGGCATATCCTGCGCACCGTGCACAACCAGATGGACGCCTACCTGTCGGCCTGTCAGCTGGGCATCACCCTGGCCTCGCTGGGCCTGGGCTGGGTCGGCGAGCCGGCCTTCGCCGAGCTGCTCACCCCGCTGCTGGCAGCCATCGGCATCGAGTCACCGAAACTGATTCACGGCATCGCGTTCTTTACCGCGTTCTCGATCATTTCCTACCTGCACATCGTCATCGGCGAGCTGGCGCCCAAGTCCTGGGCCATCCGCAAGCCCGAGCTGCTCTCGCTGTGGACGGCCGCGCCGCTGTACGCCTTCTACTGGCTGATGTACCCGGCGATCTTCGTGCTCAACGCCAGCGCCAACGCCATCCTGCGTATCGCCGGGCAAGGCGAGCCGGGGCCGCACCACGAGCACCACTACAGTCGTGAAGAGCTCAAGCTGATCCTGCATTCCAGCCGTGCCTCCAGCGACAACGACCAGGACCTGCGCGTGCTGGCCTCGGCGGTGGAGCTGGGCGAGCTGGAAGTGGTGGACTGGGCCAACTCGCGCGAGGACCTGATCTTCCTCGAGCTCAACGCCAGCCTCGACCAGGTGTTCACCACCTTCCGCCGGCACAAGTACAGCCGCTACCCGATCTTCGACGAGAGCAAGGGCGAGTTCGTCGGCGTGCTGCACATCAAGGACCTGCTGCTGCACCTGTCGCTGCTGGAGATGCTGCCGTCCGCGCTCAGGCTGGCCGATCTGATGCATCCGCTGGAGCGGGTCAACCGGCACATGCCGCTGTCGCAGTTGCTCGAGCAGTTCCGTCAGGGTGGCGCGCACTTCGCCCTGGTCGAGGAGGCCGACGGCAAGGTGATCGGCTACCTGACCATGGAGGACGTGCTGGAGGCGCTGGTCGGCGATATTCAGGACGAACACCGCAAGGCCGAGCGCGGCATCCTTGCCTACCAGCCGGGCAAGCTGCTGGTGCGTGGCGACACACCGCTGGCCAAGGTGGAGCGCCTGCTTGGCGTCGACCTCGATCATATCGAGGCGGAAACCCTCGCCGGGCTGATCTACGAGACGCTCAAGCGCATGCCCGAGGAAGAGGAAGTGCTGGAAACCGATGGCTTGCGCATCATCGTCAAGAAAATGAAGGGACCGAAGGTGGTCCTGGCCAAGGTGGTCAAGCTCGACTGATTCGGTCGGGCGCCAACCCGGCGCGCCGCGGTCGACGAAGACCACCGCCCTGGTCGGACCGTTCGGTCAATCGTCCTGCTCATCCATGTCCGTTCAGTGCTCGTTCAGTTTCGCAACCGCCCATCAGGTTTAGCGAATCACCCCCGGCCTCGGCAGTCTAGGTACTTGCGTCCCACCTCGGTGGGCGGCGTTATCCATTCATTGCCAAGGAAATCGTCATGCAGCTGTCCAGCATAACCCCCAAAGCAACACTCGCCCTGTGCCTGGCGGGCGCCTCGCAGGCCTATGCAGACTCGGTCACCGACCCGATCTCCACCCTCGGTGTCATCGCTTCGCACAACCAGTACAAGCTCACCGTGGATGATGAAAGCGACAAGGAACGCCTCAACCAGGGCGGCCTGTTCTTCAACTTCGGCAACAAGCTGACTGGGCAGGAAGGCTTCATCTACCAGGCCGGCATCGAAGGCCAGTACCGTGACAAGGACGACGTGGAGTACAAGTCCTCGCGCGCCGACCTCGACCTCGGTCTGCGTGCCGCGCTGAGCACCAACAACTACATCGACGTGATCGTCGGTGGCGGCTACGACTGGGGGCGTATCGAGCAGGACGACGTCGGCCCGCTCGACAGCACCGTCAAGCTCACCAGCAAATCGCCCTTCGCCAAGGCCGGGCTCGGCTACAACTACCTGACCCCGGGCTACACCCTGCGCCTGGAAGTCGGCGCGCGCTATTCCATCGACCCCGAGGCACGCCTGAAGATCGATGGTGAAAGCGACTCGGTGGACCTGAAGAACAAGGTCAACCCCTATGGCGAGCTGACCATGCTGTGGAACAAGGGCATCAACAACCTGCCGATCAGCACCAGCCTGTACTACACCCAGACCCGCTACGAGCTCGACAGCAACAGCGAGCTGGCTGAGCGCAGCAAGCTCAAGCAGGAGCAGGTCGGCCTGCGCGTCGGCCTGGCGTTCTAAGGCGCCTGCGGCCCGATGCCCCGGCGGCATCGGGCACACCTGGCGTGCGCGCCGGCCTCAGGCGGAGGAGGACTTCGCGTGGCTGGCGCGCACCGCGTCGATACCCCGTAGCGCCGGTCGGCAACGGCGCAGCAGCAGCCCCAGGGTCACGGCGTACAGGCCGATGACCGCCAGACCCACCCACTGGATCTGGAACGGGGTGAACCTGAACGCCAGCACCAGCGCGCCGAGCAGGATGAAGTGGCAGGCGATGAAGCGCCCACGGCCCAGGCGTTGCACGCTCAGCCCCAGGTTGTCGCTGTACAGGCGCACCAGCGAGTCCACCGAATTGATCATGAAGATCACCCCGACCGCCAGCATGGCCAGCTTCCACTGCGACGCGACGGTGATGTCCGCGGCGAAATAGTGGTGCAGCACGGCGAACCAGATCGCCAGCGGAATCGACGGGATGATCAGCAGCGCCAGCAGTAGCTGATAGGTTCGCAGGCCGCCGACGAAGCGCGAGACGAACTGGCCGATCATGATGCTCCAGGCGAACCACCAGAACAGATAGAAGGCGTGGTAGTCGCTCAGCGGCAGGATGAAGCGTGGCAGCTCGGCGAAATAGCCGCTGCCGATGTCCGTCGCGGCCCGGGCCAGGTGGTCGGGGGTGAGCCCGCCGACCAGCGCCATGCCCAGAATCAGCGCGAAGAACAGCCAGGTGGAGGCGACGCTGAGAATCTTCAGGTAACGGATGTCGGTACTCGAATAGATCGCCGCTAGAAGAATCGCCACCACCGTGAGGTAGTGCCAGGCCTCGCTCACCTCGGGGGCGTACCAGGCGATGTTGACCAGGAACAGGTAGGCGGTGAAGGCGCAGGTGGAGACGATCACCAGGTTGTTCACCAGCTTCACCGGGCGCAGTTCGAACAACCTCACCCTGGGTTCGATCACGCAGAAGTAGAAGGTGGTGATGAAGTAGAACACCCAGATCAAGAAGCCCCAGAAGCCGAAGGCCACCGCCAGCGGGTTGGAGAACTGGTAGGGCTCCTCGCTGGCGTAGGTGGGGAATTCGGTGAGCGGGAAGATGATCAGGCCCATGTCCAGGCCGGAGGTGAAAAGGATGGCCAGGAAGGTGAACAAACCCACCGGCTCGCTGCCGCTGCAGCGCAGTTTGCCCCAGCGCAGCAGCACCCAGAGGGTCAGCGCGAGCAGGACGAGAATAGCTGTGGAGAGAATCAAGGACATCGGTGCGTGGCCTCGTGGCTTCTTATTGGACGTGCCCGGTTTCGCTCCGGGGGCTCTGGATACTGCGGCAAGCCTGGCGGCAGCACATGCCCGAGGACGTCACCTGGTGCTCCGATTACGGCCTGGTCGCGACCCAACCTCCGGCTGGAGGCGCCGTCGCGCTCTTGGCTGGCGAACCCGATCTGGAGTAGGGTCGGCCTGGGCAACTTTCCCTGGAGAAGGCGATGCGCAAATGGCAATGCGTGGTCTGCGGCTTCATCTACGACGAAGCCGAGGGGTTGCCCGAGGAGGGCATCGCGCCCGGTACGGCCTGGGAAGACGTTCCCGCCGACTGGGTATGCCCGGACTGCGGCGCGGGCAAGGCGGATTTCGACATGATCGAGATCGCCTGACCCGCCCCGGCAAAGCCAACTAATGACGACGGCCGCGCGGCCGTCG
>Ga0114984_1000209_pt1 | contig 23772 bp, 20 predicted proteins | sample Shrwel1BS1Day1_FD_96987 | JGI IMG/M metagenome (GOLD analysis project Ga0114984, IMG submission 96987) | Subsurface microbial communities from deep shales in Ohio, USA - Utica-3 well 1 S-1-Day1 | ecosystem: Environmental > Aquatic > Deep subsurface > Shale gas/oil reservoir > Produced water/Flow...
CTCAAGGTCTATGACCACCGCATTGAAGTCAGCCGTGACGGCAAGGTGGTCGAGCAGGCAGAAGTGGAAGACCCGCTGGCGTTCGTCGCCGAGTACCAGAAGCGCTTCAACGCCCCGGACCTGCCGGAACTGCCGCGATTCAATGGCGGTCTGGTAGGTTACTTCGGCTACGACACCGTGCGCTACATCGAAAAGCGCCTGCGCCATTCCTGCCCGCCGGACAGGATCGGCACCCCGGATATCCTGCTGATGGTCTCCGACGAGATCGTGGTGTTCGACAACCTGCGCGGCAAGCTGCACCTGATTGTCCACGCCGACCCGGCCATTGATGGCGCCTATGACCATGCCCAGGCCCGCATTGACGAACTGGAGTCACGCTTGCACCGGCAGACTGCCAACGCCCCCCGTACTCCGGAGCACCTGCGCGGCAAGGCCGTGGACGAGGGTGACTTCATCTCCGGCTTCACCCGGGAGCGCTTTGAGGCGGCCGTCGACCGGATCAAGGAATACGTGCTGGATGGTGACGTGATGCAGACGGTCATTTCCCAGCGCATGTCCATCCCCTTCGAGGCTCCGCCCCTGAACCTGTACCGGTCCCTGTGCGTTCTCAATCCGTCCCCGTACATGTACTTCCTGGACCTGGACGACTTCCACATCGTCGGTTCGTCCCCGGAAATCCTGGCACGGGTGGAGGACGAAGAGGTCACCGTGCGGCCCATCGCCGGTACCCGCAAGCGCGGCGCCACCGATGCCGAGGACAAGGCACTGGAAAACGAACTGCTCGCCGATCCGAAGGAAATTGCCGAACACCTGATGCTGATCGATCTGGGCCGCAATGACGCCGGCCGGGTCTCCGAGACCGGCACCGTCAAGGTCACCGACAAGATGATCGTGGAGCGCTACTCCCACGTCATGCACATTGTCTCCAACGTGACCGGCCGACTGAAAAAAGGCACCAGCTGCCTGGACGTATTGCGGGCCACCCTGCCCGCCGGCACCCTCAGTGGCGCTCCCAAGATCCGGGCCATGGAAATCATCGACGAACTGGAGCCGGTCAAGCGCGGCGTCTATGGCGGCGCCGTGGGCTACCTCTCGTTCAACGGCAACATGGATACCGCCATTGCCATCCGCACCGCAGTGATCAAGGACAACACCCTGCACATCCAGGCCGGTGCCGGGGTGGTGGCGGATTCGGTTCCCCGCCTTGAGTGGAAAGAAACCATGAACAAGGGCCGGGCGATTTTCCGTGCCGTGGCCATGACCTACAACGATTTCGACCACTGAGGCGGAGGAACGGATTATGTTGCTGATGATCGATAACTACGATTCCTTCACCTACAACGTGGTACAGTACCTGGCGGAGCTGGGCGCGGATGTTCGGGTGTACCGCAACGATGAAATCACCATCAAGCAGATCGAGGCCCTGAAACCGGAACAGCTGGTGATCTCGCCGGGCCCCTGCACGCCCAACGAAGCCGGCATTTCCATGGAGGCTATCCGCCACTTTGCCGGCAAGCTGCCCATCCTCGGCATCTGCCTGGGCCATCAGGCCATCGGTCAGGTGTACGGTGCCCGTATCGTCCGGGCCGGACGGGTCATGCACGGCAAGGTGTCGCCTGTCTACCACAAGGACACTGGCGTGTTCCGAGGGCTGAGCAATCCGTTGCAGGCCACCCGCTACCACAGTCTGGTCATTGACCAGAACACCCTGCCTGACTGCCTGGAAGTCACCGCCTGGACCCGCAATGATGACGGCTCCATCGAGGAAATCATGGGCGTGCGCCACAAGACCCTGCCCATCGAAGGCGTGCAGTTCCACCCCGAATCAATCATGACCGAACAGGGCCATGAACTGCTGCGCAACTTCCTGAGAACGAACAATTAAGAGGCCAACCCTGCATGGACATGAAAGAAGCTCTGAACCGGATCGCCTCCAACCTGGATCTTTCCCGGGAGGAAATGAAAGAGGTCATGCGCATCGTCATGAACGGCGAGGCCACCGATGCGCAGATCGGGGCTTTCCTCATGGGGTTGCGCCTCAAGAGCGAGACCATTGACGAGATTACCGGCGCCACCGAGGTCATGCGTGAGCTGGCAACCGGAGTAACCGTCAATGCCGAACCGCTGGTGGACATCGTTGGTACCGGCGGTGATGGCGCTAACCTGTTCAACGTCTCCTCCGCCTCGGCCTTTGTGGTGGCCGCCGCCGGTGGCTACGTGGCCAAGCATGGTAACCGGGGCGTGTCGTCCAGGAGCGGCAGCGCCGATCTCATCGAGAAGGCCGGCATCAACCTGGACATGACCCCGGAGCAGGTGGCCCGCTGCGTGGAGCAGATCGGCGTCGGCTTCATGTTCGCCCCGGCCCACCATGGCGCCATGAAGCACGCCATCGGCGCGCGCAAGGAGCTGGGCTGCCGGACCATATTCAACATCCTTGGCCCGATGACCAACCCGGCCGGGGTCAAACGCCAGCTGCTGGGTGTATTCGCCAAGGAACTGTGCCGTCCTATGGTCGAGGTCATGAAGCGTCTGGGCGCGGAGCACATCATGGTGGTGCACTCCAGGGACGGCCTCGACGAGATCAGCCTGGCCACTGCTACCCATGTGGCGGAATTGAAGGATGGGGAGATCACCGAGTTTGACATCACTCCGGAAGATCTTGGCATCAAGAGCCAGTCGCTGGTGGGTCTGGACGTGGGTTCCTCCGAGGAATCGCTGAAACTGATCAAGGCGGCGTTCGGCCGGGAGCACGATGAGATCACGGAGAAAGCCCGGGATCTTATCGCCCTGAATGCCGGTGCGGCCATCTACATTGCCGGCCTGGCGGATACGCCGAAAGCCGGCGTGGAGATGGCGCTGGATGCCATGGGATCGGGGCTGGCTGCGGGCAAGATGTCCGAGTTGGCTGATTTTTCCCGGTGTTTTTAATACCGGCCTGCCAACTTCGCAGCCGGACGATCGGAAGGGGAGGAGCTTTCCAAAACACGCCCGCAAGTACGTCCCTGTAGGGCTTGACTGCAGCCTTCCCTGGCTGCAGACAGTTTTGGAAAGCTCCTCCCCTTCCGCTCTCGCAGACTATTTACGGGCCTGATATGACAGACAGACATCTGGATAAGACTCCCACCATTCTTCGAAAAATCGTTGACCGGAAATGGCAGGAAATCGACGAGCGCAAACGCCGGGTCACCGTTGACGAGCTCAGGGCCATGGCGGAGGACCAGGCACCGGCCCGGGGCTTTGCCGATGCCATGCGAACGCGGATCGAACAACAGACCCCTGCCGTGATTGCCGAGATCAAGAAGGCTTCCCCCAGCAAGGGCATCCTGCGCGATCCGTTCGTGCCGGCCGAGATTGCCGAAAGTTATGAGAAGGGCGGCGCGGCCTGCCTGTCCGTTTTGACCGACCGTGACTTCTTCCAGGGCCACGAGGACTACCTGAAAGCCGCCCGGGCTGCCTGCAGCCTGCCGGTCATCCGCAAGGATTTCATGGTTGCGCCCTACCAGGTCTACGAAAGCCGCGCCATCGGCGCCGACTGTATCCTGCTGATTGCCGCCTGCCTGACCCGGGACCAGATGCAGGAACTGGAAGGCGTCGCCCGGGAAATCGGGCTGGATGTGCTGGTGGAGGTGCACGATCCGGAAGAGATGGACGATGCCCTGACCCTGGAAACGCCCTTGGTCGGCATCAACAACCGGAACCTGCACACTTTCGAGGTGTCCCTGGATACCACGTTCGAACTGCACGAGCGGATCGGCCAGGACCGGCTGACGATCACCGAAAGCGGGATCATGACCCGGGACGATGTGGAAGCCATGACCAGTCGTGGTATTTACGGCTTCCTGGTGGGTGAATCATTCATGCGGGCAAAAGAACCCGGTCAAAAACTCACAGAACTGTTTTCCCGGCAGGCTAACTGAGAAGTCAGATACAGTCCGGCGGGTGGGTCGGGCCAAAATCGTGCGGAGCCATGGGTAAAGCACGAAGGGCTTTACGGGCAAGCCATGGACGGCTTGCCCGGGACCTTCAGCGCGACGCAGGAGCAATAAGCGCTGAAGGGTGGAGCCGAGCGTACAGGGACGTATTTACAGCGTATTCTGGCCGGCCCTGCCCACCGGCCTGTGCACCAGGTATTACTCCCGATTACCAGCCAAAGCCTCCTGCAATAATTCCAGCAAATGAGCCGGCATCCCGCTGGCAAGCTTCAACGCCGCCTCATGCCCCCGGGGCGACATCTTGCCCCAGGTCCGGCGCACAATCCGGAGCCACTTGTCCCGGTCATACTCCGGCTTTTCCTCGTAGAACGGAGCAAAATAGCGCTCCAGGAACACCATGCAGGCGACATCCTCCAGCAGCCGGGTATCCGGATCCTTGTGCAGCTCCCGCTTGGTCAGGATGGTTTCCACCCGCTGGCATTCTTCCTCGGGATAGCCGCATTCGGCCATGATTTCCGCCGCCCGGCGGCCGTGCATGCGGCCACAGGCCTGGCGCCACTGGTAATAATTCTTCCGGCCCTCTCCGAACTCGCTCCGGGGCATGGTCCAGCGCTCGATGTGCTGGGCCCGGCAGGCGATCTGCATGCGCTCGGAGGGCTCCGGCTCCAGTTCGAACAGCCATCGGGTCATGTGCTGGCTGTAGGCGAATTCCCGGGGCAGGCTTTCGCCGCCCGCCACTTCCCGGTTCGGGTCGGCCCGGTTGGCTTCATCGATCTTGTCGAGGGCACATCGGAGACTGTCGGATACCGTCATCTGTTACTCCATCGTTACCTGAATCCGGATCAGCACAGGTGAATATCCTGAAGGGTATATCTCTTACTGGAACTTGCCCCGGGTGTACTCCGTGAATGAGCATTGATGTTTGATCCGGACATTATCCGGAGCCCGACCACCCCGTGCGACTGACGCTGGGGCGGCGAGGTGATGATGGCCCCGGGCAATGAAACCGGGGCCACTCCCGGCTCAGGCAGTTCAGGCCTGAGCTGACGGTCTTGCCTTGATACGGTCGTACCAGGCCTGGAGGTTGGTCTGCTCCGGCTTGATCCGGATGCCCACCACCCGGGCAAAGGCCACTGTCGTAAAAGCATTGATGTCGGCGGCCGTAAACCGGTCGCAGCAGATGTATTCCTTGCCTTCCAGGTGCTTGTCCAGGAAGTGCATGAACTTCTCGACGGCCTGACCACACTCCTCACCCCATTCCTTGATGGGATTCATCCGGTCCTTGAAATAGCCGGTGGTGTGCTGGAAGCACATACCGGTGGGCATGAAGAAGTAGAAGTCGATCCAGCGCAGCCATTGTTCGAGGTGGGCCTTTTCCAGCGGCGTTTCACCGAGTAGCCTGGGCGCATCCGGGTAGGCCTCTTCAAAGTAGCGGCAGATGGCCATGGTCTCGGCAATGCAGGTTCCGTCATCCAGTTCCATCACCGGCACTTTCTTCATCGGATTGCGGGCAGCGAACTCCGGTGTCAGGTTCTCGCCCTTCTGCAGGTCGATCTCGACGAATTCAGCCTCGTCCAGCAGATCCTTCTCGGCCATGAACATGCGCACGCGGCGGGGATTAGGGGCAGTTTTTGTTTCAAAAATCTTCATCAGACTCGGCTCCGTTCCGGGTATCGGATAGATTAACGTGATTGCTCAGAACAGAGACTGACGGCAAAAAACAGTTGCGTCAAGCAACTGTCAAGGAGCCTATGATTACCTCCGTTGCAGCCAGCTCCGGATCTGCTCCAGTATCCACCCGGGGTCGTCCAGCGGCAGATCATGGCCAGCGTCCGGGTGCAACCTGAGGGTCCATTGCCAGCGGGACTCCAGGGCTTCGCTGCATTTGAAGTGCACAATGCGATCACCCCGGCTGGCCAGCAGCAGGGCATCCGGTAACGGTCGACGGGGTGCCGGGGTGAAGCGCGCTGCGGCCCGTAGCTGATTGAACGCGTTGCCCAGGCTGACCGGTCGCTGCCTCTGGATACTGTACCAGCGTTTGACCAGGGCCAGGGGCACCGGCCGGTTGGAGGTCAGGTGCAACAGATCCCGCTCCCGGTCAAACAGCTCCCGGCGCACCAGCAATCGAAGCACCCGGGGCCAGGCCACAGGCCGCATCCGTTGCCAGGGCGGGCTGAACCCGGAACTTGTATTGATCATCACCAGCTGCTGGATTTCCCCGAGTTCCGCGCTCTGGGCCCAGTCCAGCGCCACCATGCCTCCCATGGACAGTGCGATGATGCCAAGGGGCCGGGGAATGTGGTTCACCTGCTGGCAGACCTGACGGCGGATGCCTTCGATGGTATCCGGACTGTCCTGCCGGTAATGGACTCCGGTGCCGGGAAGGTCAACCGCGTGGAAACGGTGCCCGGGAAACGCGGATTGCAACGCCACCGGGAAATCCCCCCAGTGCGCCCGCTCCCGCGTCAGTCCCCGCAACAGTATCCAGTGCATGTCAGATCTAATCCCGGTACCAGTGAATGATCGCCGCTTCCCTCAGCATGGCCTCCTGTTCCCGCTCCGGCAACCAGTTCCCGTGGCTGGCCGCGGCATTGAGCAGAAAATCGATCCAGGTGAGGTGTGTGCGTAGCACACGCTTGTGGCGATGGGGCGCCAGTGGGTTGAACAGGCCGTCGAGCCGGAACAGTTGCCGGGGGCGCTTTCTGATCCAGCGCCAGGAACCCATTTCCAGGGTCAGGGGCAGGAAGATTCCGGGGTTATCCCGGTTGATCTGCTTGTAGAAGTAGTCCCACAGGTCGCCATGGGTCAGGTAATGGCGTGACTGGGGCTCGAACTTGTAGTCATGGTTCGGGTAGGCCTGCTCCCAGATCAGCTTCAGTGCCATCACCGCCGCTATCCGTCGCATGGGTCGCCGCCGGTAGGCGTAGGGAAACCAGATCTGGTCCTGCCAACCGAAGCCGCTGTGGCAATCCAGGGCAATACTGAACGACCGTCCTGGCAAGAGTTCCCGGATCACAGTTTCCAGGGCCTGATTCTCCACCTCCATGCCCTGCTCCGGATCGCCGATATACCAGGGCAACCTCCGGGACCATCGCTGCCCCCCCAGCAGAAAGGCACTGCGGTCCTGGGCGGTGATCGGCGCGTTCCGCATCAGGTCGACACCGCTGGGGTTACTGCGCTGATTCAGGTACATCCCGCCCGGATTGAGGATGGGCAGGACCGTCACGTGAATCCGCTCCAGCAGCATCGCCAGCTGTTCATCCCAGGTCAGCCTTTTCAACAGGCTATCCAGCCAGGCCATGACCACCTGGGAGCCGATCCGCTCCAGCCCGTGTACGCCACCAACGATCAACACCGCGGGGGCTTCGGGACTGGGCGAACCGATATCGACCCGGTAGATCGGCAACTGCAGACCGTCCAGGGCGACGTGATCCACCACACGACTCTCGACCTGCGTCGGCGCCTCTGCCAGCATCCGTTCCAGTGCCTTCATCTCCGGCAGGAAGGTTTTCAGCTGCTTCCGCTGTCCCTCCCCCCGTTGCGATTGCTCATTGGCAATCACCTTGTGAGGAGTGAGGTCACGTAATTCGGTCATGCACAAATCTCCAGCCAACAAGCTTCCACGATAATCCCCTGAAACTACAGAATGTTGACAGTGGCGCCGAAAAAAATGACGGCTACCGCGAGAAAGCGCTGGTTCCTGGCCGAGTTGCGGATTCGACGGTATGGTAGTTGACCTGATTCATACCACCGAGGTTGCTGCCATGCCCGTCCGGCTCTACCAGTTCGCCATTTCCCATTACAGCGAGAAAGTCCGCTGGGCCCTGGACTACAAAGGTATCCGCTACCAGCCGGTGAACCTTCTGCCCGGCCAGCATGTCAAGACCGTCCGGGCGCTCACCGGCAAGGCTTCCTCGGTCCCGGTACTGGACCACGATGGCGAGATCATCCAGGGCTCTTCCGCAATTATCGACTACCTGGACGAGACGTTTCCGGAACACCCGTTGACGCCGTCCGACCCGGAAATCCGGGACCAGGCGCTGGCCTGGGAAAAACGCCTGGATGACGAGGCCGGCCCGGCAGTAGGTTGCTGGACCTATCATTATCTGTTGCAGCGCCCCAAGCTGGTGGTTCCCATGCTGGCCTCCGGTACTCCCTTCTATAACCGCATACTGCTGAGCCTGGCCTTCAGCCGGGTTGACGAGATCATGCGAGACCGGATGAAAATCAACCAGAAAACGGCGGATGCCTCGCAGCAGGTTCTGGAAACGCTGCTCACCGAACTGGCGGACATCTACCGGCAGCGGCCATACCTGGCCGGCGACCGTTTCTCCCGTGCCGACCTCACCGCCGGTGCACTGCTCGCACCGCTGTTCCGGCCGCCACAATACCCGGTGCCCTGGCCAAAGTGGCAGCGGCTGCTGCCGGACATGAGAAACCGGCTTGACCAGTGGCAGGGACAGATCGAGCCACTGGCCCGCCTGTACCGGGAATACCGCCAGCGCTGAGCCGGAAATTGGCGTAAGACGCCAAGGACCCGCCCGTCATCCGCTCTCGGCAAGGGCTACCCGGGTTCGAACACCGCCCCGGCCTGTGGCATGATCTGATTTCAGTAATACCTGATGAACCGAACGCCGAGGACCCATGGCAGCAACTCCCGAACCCTATTCCCGCCGGTGCCCTGGCTGGCGAAGCATCTGTGCAGGCATGGCTGGCCTGTTGTTGGCAACCGTTGCGGCATCCACCAGCGCCGAGACGCTGACCGCAGCAGTAGCCGCAAACTTTACCGGCACCATGCAAAAGCTGATGCCCCTGTTCGAGCAGCAGACCGGCCATCAGGTCCGCGCCAGTTATGGCTCCACCGGCAAGCTCTATGCCCAGATTCGCCAGGGCGCCCCCTTCGACGTGTTCCTGGCCGCTGACCGGCACCGACCGGAATTGCTCGAACAGCAGGAACTGGGCGTGGCCGGCAGCCGCTTCACCTACGCCCGCGGGCGCCTTGCATTGTGGAGCCGTTCCCTGGACGCGTTCAACGACCCCGAGGCCTACCTTGCTGCCAGCACGGGCCCGCGCCTGGCCATTGGCAACCCCCGTACGGCACCCTATGGTGTCGCTGCCATGGAAGTGCTTGACGCCCTGGGCCTGAAAAGCACTGTCCGGCATCGTCTGGTCCGTGGTGATTCCATCGCCCAGACCTTCCAGTTTGTCGCCACCGGCAATGCCGAGGCGGGCTTTGTCGCCCTGGCCCAGCTGCGAGCCCGGGACGGCGAGAGCGGTGCCAGCTGGGTCGTCCCCACGTCGCTCCACCAGCCCATTGACCAGCAGGCCATCCTGCTGGCCCGGAGCAAACACCCTGAAACCGCCAGGGCCTGGCTGGAATTCCTTGGCAGCAACGAAGCACGGGCAATCATTGAAAAAGATGGCTACGATACCGGTGGCACCCGGAGCGCTGACCCCTCCAGACCCGGGTGACGGAGATTTCATGGGTCCGGAATGGCAGGCCGTATGGCTGACACTGAAACTGGCAGGCATCACTACAGTACTGTTACTGATCATGGGTACTCCGCTGGCCTGGTGGCTGGCCCGCAGCCAACACTGGTCGCGGCTACCGGTATCTGCCCTCATTGCCCTGCCACTGGTGCTGCCACCTACCGTGCTGGGCTTTTACCTGCTCATCGTAATGGGGCCGGATGGCCTGGTGGGGCGATTGACCGAACAGCTGGGCCTTGGTCTGCTGCCATTCACCTTCGAGGGACTCGTGGTCGCCTCGATCATCTATTCCCTGCCATTCACGGTGCAACCGCTCCAGAACAGTTTCATGACCATTGACCAACGCCTGCTGGAAGTGGCCGCCACACTCAGGGCATCGCCGCGGGATCGTTTCTTCACCGTAGTCCTGCCACTGGCGAGACCGGGCTTTCTGAGCGCTGCGGTACTGACCTTTGCCCACACGGTGGGTGAATTCGGCGTGGTACTGATGATCGGGGGCAATATTCCGGGTGAGACCAAGGTGTTGTCAGTGGCTATCTATGATCACGTCGAGGCCCTGGACTATGCTTCCGCACACTGGCTTGCCGCTGGTATGCTGGCATTTTCCTTTATCGTCCTGTTGAGTCTTTACAGCCTCAACGATCGCCTTCAGCCCGGGGTGATGAAATGACCGGTTCCACTGGCATCCAGGCACGCCCCCGGCATTTAACCTGTAGGCAATGAATCCATCCGATGCCCACCAACAGGAGCCGTCATGAACCGGATCAACCATCGCGTCCAAAGTGGCAATATCACGCTCCATGCCGTTACCGAGGGCGACCCCGGCAACGAAGCCCTGGTGCTGGTTCATGGCTACCCGGACAATCACCACGTCTGGGACCGGGTCGTCGAGAAACTGATTCCGGATTTTTACCTGGTCCGCTATGACGTCCGGGGCGCCGGGCTTTCCGGCAAACCCGGCCGGACCCGGGACTACCGGCTCCCGGAACTGGCGGGCGATCTTGAGGCCGTTGTCGACCAACTGCTACCCGGTCGGCCCTTTCACCTGGCGGCACATGACTGGGGTTCGATCCAGAGCTGGGAGTCGGTGACGTCCGGTTCGCTCATAGGCCGGATTCGCTCCTATTCCTCGATCTCCGGTCCCTGCCTGGATCATGTCGGTTTTTGGCTGAGGGAACAGGCGACAGATCTGCGAGGCGGAGGCACCGCCAAAGTGCTCCGGCAACTGGCCAGTTCCTGGTATGTGTTCCTGTTCCAGCTGCCGGTATTGCCCGAAACCCTCTGGCGGCTGGGCCTGGACCGGGCCTGGCCCTGGATCCTGAGCAAACACGAAGGCATTGCCGATGCCCGTTTCAGCGAACTGCAGCAGGGTGATGGCAGATTCGGTGTCAAACTCTACCGCGCCAATTTCCTGCCCCGGCTGTGGCGCCCGACACTCCGCTACGCGCAGTGCCCGGTACAGCTGATCATTCCCAAAGCAGACAACTACGTCGGGGAGCAACTGTTTGAGCAGCAGGGTCGGTGGACGGGAAAGCTGACAAGAACAGAGGTGGACGCGCCACACTGGGCACCGCTGACTGCGCCCGGCCTGGTGGCGGACGCAATCAGGGAATTCGCATTCGCAGGAGGGCAGGCTGGTTAACGGGTACCGTACACCACCATGGTCTTGCCCTTGACCCGCACCAGGCCCTGGTCCTCCAGGGTCTTGAGCACCCGACCTACCATCTCCCGGGAACAGCCGACGATACGACCGATTTCCTGGCGGGTGATCTTGATCTGCATACCATCAGGATGGGTCATGGCATCAGGCTCCTTGCACAGGTCCAGCAAGGTTCTGGCCACCCGGCCGGTGACGTCCAGGAATGCCAGATCGCCCACTTTACGGGTGGTCTGGCGCAGGCGGGAGGCCATCTGTTCACCGATGAAGTACAGCACCCCCGGATCCTGCTGGGCGATCTCGCGGAACTTGGTGTAGCTGATCTCGGCCACTTCGCACTCGGTCTTGGCTTTGACCCAGGCGCTGCGGGAATCCATGTTGTCGAACAGGCCCATTTCACCGAAGAAGTCACCGGCGTTCAGATAGGCCATGATCATTTCACGGCCGTCGTCATCCTCGATGAGGACGGTGACGGAACCCTTGACGATGTAGAACAGGGAATCGCTCTTGTCACCGGCGTATATGATGGTGCTCTTGGCGGGGTAACGGCGGCGGTGGCACTGGGACAGGAAATAGTCCAGGTGCTTGGTTTTCTGCTCAACCGGCTTGACGATAGTAGCCATAGTGCGAGTCATGCCTCCTCAGATACTGGCGGGTCCCGATGCTTATAATTCACCCGGCTTTCCCTGCGGGTTCGTTAATTTTTCTTCAAAAACACGCCAACTTATAACAAGAAGGCCATTGGCGGGCAACCGGAAAGAGCGCACACCTTGACCTCGATACCGTTTTCGGCGGCTGCCGGGGAATTCCGACTATGCTAGCATCCGGCCTCATTACCCCTTGTTCTGACCAACGGAGACCATCACCATATGAAAGCAACCGTCGACTGGACCGGCAATGCCAGCTTCAGGGCTACCAGTGGCAGCGGCCACAGCATACAGATTGATGGCCCCCCGGACCACGGCGGCGAGAACCTGGGGCCCCGCCCCATGGAGCTGCTGCTGATGGGCCTCGGAGGATGCTCCTCCTTTGATGTGATGAGCATCCTCAAAAAGAGCCGCCAGGATGTAACTGCCTGCCACGCGGAACTGGAAGCGGAACGTGCCGATGCCGTGCCGGCGGTTTTCACCAGAATCCACCTGCATTTTGTCGTTACCGGCCACAACCTCAAGGAGAAGCAGGTTGAGCGGGCGGTGAGCCTGTCGGCAGAGAAATACTGTTCCGCCTCGATCATGCTGGAAAAGGCCGGCGTGGAGATCAGTCACAGCCATGAAATCCGCGAAGCGGAGTAAGGCCTGCCCAGCCAGCCGGAACCGGGGGGAATTACGGATGCTGAAATGTCATTGCAGATACTATTCAACGTCACTTGCGGTGTGCATAATACGCGCCTTCTCTGCCGGTCTGCGCAAAAGGTGACCAATGGGTCACCTGGTCAGTAGTCGGTGGCGGCCTCGGCAGGGCTGACCCTTCAAGGTTGTGCCCTGCAGTCATTCATCTCCAATGTCCGGAGGGGCTGAGCATGGAAACCAAACTCCAGCTGCACGGTTTCAATAACCTGACCAAATCCCTGAGCTTCAACATCTACGACATCTGTTACGCGCAGACCGAAGAACAACGCGAAGCCTATATCGACTACATCGACGAGATGTACAACGCCGAGCGTCTGACCCAGATCCTGACCGATGTGGTCAAGATCATCGGCGCCAACATCCTCAATATCGCTCGCCAGGACTACGAGCCCCACGGGGCGTCCGTAACCATGCTCATTGCCGAGCATGAGATTACCGACGGCGAAACCAACAACGAGGAATCCCCGGGGCCACTGCCGGACACCATCGTCGCGCACCTGGACAAGAGCCACGTGACCGTGCATACCTACCCCGAGAGCCACCCCCACGATGGCGTCAGCACCTTCCGGGCCGATATCGACGTGTCCACCTGCGGCCTGATTTCGCCGCTGAAGGTACTGAACTACCTGATCCACAGCTTCGACTCCGACGTGGTCACCGTGGACTATCGCGTACGTGGTTTCACCCGGGACGTGGATGGCACCAAGCATTACATCGATCACGACATCAACTCGATCCAGAACTACCTGACCGAGGATACCCGGAACGCGTATCAGATGATCGATGTGAACGTGTACCAGGAGAACCTGTTCCACACCAAGATGATGCTGAAGAACTTCGATCTGGATAACTACGTGTTCGGCGTCAATGCCAGCGACCTGGATACGTCCGAAGCCCGGTCCATCGAGGATCGCCTGCGGCGCGAAATGCTGGAAATCTTCTATTCCCGAAACGTGGAATAAGCCGCCTTGACGAACCGGCAGGGGCATCATCCATTCGGAAATGCCGCAGCAGGAGGAAGGCATGATGCGCGGGTTCCCGGCCGATCGACCGCCTGAGGTCAGGCGCAGGCCTTGCGGTTCATCAGGCGCTGGACCATGGGCCGAAGCACAAGATCCATGGCCAGCGCCATCTTCGGTCCCGGAACCACCAGGGTATCGTAGCGGGAAACAGTGCTACCGGAGATCAGTTGCAGCAACCGGGTAAGCTTTACCTCCGAGGGGTCCCGTAACCGGATCACTACCATACTCTCGTCTTCGGTGGGCACATCGCGGGCCACAAACGGGTTGGATGTATCCACCAGTGGTACCCGCTGGAAGTTGATGTGGGTGTGTGCAAACTGTGGCACGATATCGTGGACGTAGTCATCCATGCGATTGATGATGGTCTGGACTACCGCCTCCTGGCTGTAGCCGCGTTTGTGGGTATCCCGGTGGATCTTCTGGATCCATTCCAGGTTCACGATGGGGACCACCCCGATCAGCAGGTCCACGTATTGGGCGATGTTATAGGTATCGCTTATCACCCCGCCGTGCAATCCCTCGTAGAACAGCAGGTCGGTATTTGCCGGCAGCGGTCCCCAGGGCGTAAAGGTACCCGCCTTGTGGCCGGCGGCAATCAGGTTATGGTCCTCATCGTGGACATACTGTCGATAACGGCCAGTACCGGTGTGGCCGTAGTCGTGGAACAGCGCCTCGAGCCTGTCGATGTGATTGGCAGCCAGGGCAAAATGGTTGCGCTCACCGAACTGGCCCTTGGCCGCCAACCGGGCCATCTGCTCCCGGTTGTAGCGGTGGAAGCTGTCACCACTGACCATGGCTGCATGCAATCCCTCACTGGCGAACATGCGACTGAAGATCTGCCCGGTGGTCGTGGTACCGGCACCGCTGGAGCCGGTCACGGCAATGATCGGATGACGCTTTGACATGGACTCCACCTGTCCCGGTTTACAGAAGGCTGTCAAGGGATCGGGGCTTCTCCACCACGAATCCCTGGGCGTAATCCACGCCGAATCGCCTCAGCATGTCCAGAACCTCGCGGGATTCAACCTGTGAGGCAATTACTTCCCGCTCCATGTAGTGCGCCATCTCCACCATGGATCTGACCATGGCGCGGTCCATTTCACTGGTAGTGAGCTGGCTGGTGAAGGCACTGTCGATCTTGATCAGGTCCACCGGCAGGGAGCGCATGAAATTGAAGGAGCCGGGACCGCTGCCAAAATTGCCCAGGCAGAACCGGCAGCCCAGTTCCTTCATCTCGCGAATGAACTCCGCCACCGCCTCGATGTCGTTGATGGCCGATGCTTCGGTGAGTTCGAACCAGATCCTCTCGATCGGCGCATCCTTCTCGCTCAGCTTCTCGTAGATGAATTCCAGCAGGGACTGGTCATTCAGACTGTAGCCGGACAGGTTGATGCAGACACCACCGAGGTAGCGGGGATCCGGTTGACGATCCCGAAGCCAGTCGAGCATCTGCCCGACCATCCAGCGATCGACCGCCTGCGTCCGGTCATAACGCTCGGCCATGCGGACGAAATCCCGACCGGTAATCAGGTTGCCGGCATCATCGTACATGCTGATCAGGATCTCGTACTGGGCCGACATGGAGGTGCGGCCGTGCAGGGGGATGATCTTCTGGCACCGCAACAGCATGCGCTCCTCGCTCAGGTCGCCGAGGCTGGCGACCTTGGCAGCAATCTGCTCCTGACGGGCCTGATCATCCGCATCCGGCACGTATTCAACAGCCTGGCCATGGCCCTGCCGTTTGGCCGCCGCCAACGCCTGCTCCGAAGCACGAAGCCAGCGCTCTGCATTCACCAGGCCCGGCAATGTCGGCACGATACCGGCACTGGCGGACAACCGGTAGCTGCGACCACTGAAACTGAACCCGGTGGCCTCGATCACCCTGATCAGGTTGCCGGCGGTTTCCCGGGCATCCTCAGCGGGCAGCAGCATGGCAAATTCGTTACCGGCCAGGCGCGCCACCGGCATGCCGTCTCCCACGTGACTGCGAAGGAGGTCGGCTACCTGTTTCAGGGCATCATCTCCGGCCTGGTAGCCCGCGGTATCGTTGAGGATCCGGAAGCGACGGAGTTCCAGCCGTACCAGGGCACGTTCATCTTCCCTCCGGGCCAGTTGCTGGTCCAGCATACGCTCGAATTCCCGTCTTCCCGGCAGCCCGGTCAGTTCGTCGTGGGTGGAGGCCCGGGACAACTGGTCATAGACCTTGCGCACCATGCGATCGATACTTTCATCCACCAGCGGGCGCTCGTACTGGTTATCCGGCACGATAATACCCTTGCGCATCTGCCGGGCCAGTGCTTCCAGCTCCAGTTCCACTACCCGCATCCCCTGGTGATTCACAAACACGAAACGGCTGAAGCCCCGGCCAATCCAGACCAGGCGGATGTACTGGGGGTTGTCCGGATTTTTCCGGTCCCGCAGCCAGTCCCCGGTCCGCAGCTGATGGGCACGATTGATCCAGCGCCGGAGGCTGCACTGCTCGCGGTCTGAAAGTTCCCGCTGTTTGTCCTCGCCGGTGTGGGCCGGCGGCACCTCTACCAGTTCCGGCTGCTGATCAGGGTGGCGCACCAGAAACTGTTTGAGCTCGGTGCGAATCTGGGACGAAGGCATGTGGTTGCTGGAAATCGACGCCAGGCCATCCTGGATCATCCGAAGTAACTCCGGCAGATTGATGCTGCTGTCCGGATCCCCGGCAAAAGCCAGCAGCGAATCGATCACCGACAGGTAGTCCTGCCAGAGCTGGCTGTCCGGGCCCTGGCGGATCCAGGTCAGCGACAACAGGTCCCGCCAGCCGCCATCAAGCAGGCTCAGGACTGCCCTCGGCACCTTACGCCCCCCCACCCGCTGGATTAGAACCTCCGCCACCGCCTTCTTGGATTCCGCCACCTTCCGGGCCCCTTCGGCGGCAGCCGTAACCCGCTCGACATTGCGGCGGTAGACCAGATTCTGACGGTTAATCAGGGTATCAAGCTCCCGGACGGCCTGCTCGAAGACCCCGGTATCCTGCTCGAAATCGGCGTTGATATGCTGGATCAGCTCATCCACCCGGCGCTGCACCACCGGGTTCACCCGGCCGCCTTTCACACCAAGCCAGGCCAGGCGGTTCATGACACCGCGCACCGGGCTGTCATGGTCATCGAAAAAGGCCGGATCACGCATGATCACCTTGAGGACCGGTACCTCCAGCTGTCGTAGACGGCTCTGGGCATAGTCACCAAGCCTGGGGCTCTCGACCATGCTGCGGAAGAAGCGGTCGACCACATCCAGGGTTTCCTGCTGTTCCTCGTTCAGCCGGTGGTCGCCGCTCTCGCGAACCCGCTCCACCACCCGCTGCTTCAGGGGCAGGTCGTCAGCCACCACCTCCCTGGCCTGCACCTGAAGCTGCTGTAACTGGCGCTGGAACTCACCCGCTGACAACGGCCGGGCATTGGGAGGAAACGGCAGGAGTTCGCCATCACCTCCTGCGAGGCGGCTCGCAGAAAGGGTGGAGATGAGGTTGCGTACCGTGGCGAAAGCGGTCTGGGCGGCCCGGGCATGGCCCCGGAATTCCTGGCCCGCACGCCCGACAGAAGATTCGGCGCGCCCGGAAGCCGCTTCACGGATCGGCTGCACCCGGGCGGGGCTGGATTCCGGTGTCCCGGATACCGGCTGAGGCTGTTTCGCTCTTCGGGGTTCCTCCTTCCTGACCGTGTTCTCACTGAGATATTTGCTCAGGTCCAGATCCGGCAACACCCCGTGTCGAACGAGAATGTTGTTGAGCTCCTCATAGAGCGGACCAAGCTGTTGCAGCATGGTTTGCTCGAATACCCTGAGACACACCTTCTCCACATCCCGGGACATTTTCAACTGGCTGATGCCGGCATGGAAGGCCTCGCACACCAGTGCCGGTCCGAGTGGATTGTGGTGCCCGGTGGCATTGGCAATACCCAGCTTGTCCAGGCGCAGCTTCAGCTGCAACAGATCCCCACGGTACCGGGTATCAGCTTTGGTCACCATCACCCGGATGGTCAACCAGTCCTCGAATTCACCCTTGTCGACGATGGAGAGTTCCGAGCCGGGAAAGCCCCTGGGAGCCGGCTTCAGGGGCGATTCCAGATTTCGTGACATGTGGTGCCAGATCACCCGCTGCCGGGCCTGGATCTGACCCGAGGCATCCATGAATTCGTTGGCCAGTTGATCGTTGGCTGCTTTCTGGGCGGCCTGTTTCAGGCCCGCAACCATCCGGACGAAGCAGGCATCCATCAGGGGTTCAATGAAATGGGTCACCGCCCTGGCACACTGGTGCAGGACGAACTGGATGCGGTCATTCGGGGCATGCAGGTAGGAGCGTTCCTGATGCCGGGAGCCCCCGCACTGGGCGATCATGGCGTCCAGCGCTTCGGAATTCGAGCGAGTGAAGTTCACCCCCATGGCACCGTCAATGCGCCGAACGATACTGACATGCAGTTCATGGGCACGACGGCCATCCGCGCTGCGGAAACGCACGATCAGTTCCGGTTTCGCGCCACGGGCGAGATTCTGGTCGAGCTTTCTGGAGGTTTCTCCGGAATAGCGGACAAACAGACCCTCGGCACAAAAGTCGGCAATCTGGCAGGGCCAGGATTCACCACCCCCCAGGTCGATCTGGGCAGCCAGTTTGATAGGTTGGCGGGGACTTCTACGACGTTCTCTTGATTCCATGAACAACCTGATTTTTCGTACCACCAGCCGACCCTTGAGCACCCCGGGTCCGGTTTCGGTTTCGGTCCCTGAAACGGTGGAGCACGCCACCGGCTACTACGGGCATTATGGCTGTTATATAGTGACGAGATCCTGACTGGAAACCGGCCCAAGTATAACACCCAGATCCATGAAACAGCTTAGTCAGATCTATCTTCTTTTACTACTGTTTACCGGCCTTTCCGGGTGTACGACCATTGCCTACCACTCCCAGGCAATTGCCGGTCATTTCAGCCTCATGACCCGGGCCGAGCCGGTGGACGAGGTAATCCGTGGCGCAGAAACACCCCCCGACACCCGGAAAAAACTGGAGCTGGCAATGGAGGCCCGGCATTTTGCCCGCGAGCAACTGGCACTGCCGGTGGGTGATACCTTCCTGGAATACGTGCAACTGGACCGTCCCTGGGTGGTGGTGAACCTGGTCGCGGTACCGGAGTTCTCACTGGAGCCTCACCGCTGGTGCTACCCCTTTGTGGGCTGCCAGGCCTACCGTGGCTATTTCAGCATGGAGGATGCTGGAAAGGAGCAGTCCCGATTCCGCGAGGACGGTTACGACACCTTCATCGGCGGTGTCATCGCCTATTCCACCCTGGGCTGGTTCGACGATCCGCTGCACAGCGGATTTACCCGCCTTAGCGCCGATCGCATGGTCGCCCTGATATTCCACGAGCTGGCCCATCGCGTGGTCTACATCGCCGGGGACACCACCTTTAACGAAAGCTTTGCCACTGCGGTGGAACTCGAGGGGCTCCGGCTGTGGCTGAGCCAGCGGGGCGAGGCAGACCGTTTCAACGCGACCCAGGCTCGATTACAGCGGCGAAACCAGACTCTGGACCTGGTCCGCGAGGCCACCGGCAGTCTGGAAGCACTCTACAAGCAGTCGGACACCCTGCCTGCAGACATTCTGCGGGCACAAAAACGGGCGATTCTCGAACAGCTCGCTGAGGATTACGGGAAACTCTCGCAGAACTGGAACGAACCCGGTCCGTTCGGCCCGGCGCCGGTCACGCTCAATAACGCCAACCTGGCCCTGTTCCGGCAGTACAACCAGTTCGTACCCGGGTTCCGGCAATTGCTATCAGACCATGACCATGACTTCCCGGCCTTCTACGAGGCGGTGGAAGAGCTGGGCCAGCGTCCGCCGAATCAGCGGAGCGAGGCATTAACGCAGCTGTCACAGAGGTTTGCAGAAAACCTTTGAGTTGCGCTGACTGTTATAGGACGCCAATTTAGGGCCAGGCAGAGACTGGACGCTGGAAGGCAGGAAACCGCGCTCCCGGAACCAGTGTTCAGTCTGGGTAGTGAGCACAAACAGTTTCTGGATACCCTGGCCACGGGCCAGCTTCTCGATCATCGCCAGCAGCTCATCCCCCCGGCCGGCCCGGCGATAGGAAGGGTCAACCGCAAAGCAGGACAGTTCCCCGGCGTTTTCCTCAGGATAAGGGTACAGGGCCGCGCAACCGACAATAGTGCCGTCCCGCTCCGCCACCACGAAACGGTCGATTTCGGTTTCCAGCATTTCCCGGGAGCGCCGCACCAGGATCCCCTGCTCCTCCAGGGGCTGGATCAGCTCCAGGATACCACCGAGGTCTTCCACCCTGGCCTGACGGATCTTCTCGTAATTGTCACCACTGACCAGGGTGCCGGAGCCGTCCAGGGTGAATAGTTCGCCAAGCAGCGCCCCGTCTTCCTCATAACTGATGATGTGTGCCCGACGAACGCCTTTGACGCAGGCATCGCAGGCCGCCTTCAGTAGATTTGCGTCGTGCCCGGTAACCGTCCCGGCTGCCAGGCGCTCCGAGGCCTGCCGGACCGACAGCTCCCGGATCAGGGTGCCATCCTCTTCCACCAACCCCTGATCGTCGATGAATACCATCAGCTTCTCGGCCTGCAAGGCGGCTGCAACCTGACTGCCGACATCCTCATAGGACAGGTTGAAGGTATCCCCCGTAGGTGAATATCCCAGGGGAGGCAGGATCACGATATGCCCCATCTCCAGCAGCTTCTCGATACCGCTGGCATCGATCCGCCGGACCCGGCCGGTATAACCGAAATCGACACCGTCAAGCACCCCCACAGGGCGGGCGGTGACGAAGTTGCCACTGCTGACCCGGATCCGGGCATTGTGCATGGGTGAGTTGACCAGCCCCATGGACAACTGGCTCTCCAGATAGGCACGAAGACCACCAACAGCCTCCATGACCATCGGCAAATGCTGTTCGGGGGTGATCCTCAGACCCCGGTCGAAACGGGACTCGGCGCCGGCATTGTCCAGGCGGCCCTGGATCTGCGGGCGGGCGCCGAAGGCGACCACCAGGCGCACACCCAGGCTGCTCAACAGGGCAATATCGTGGATGATATTGATGAAGTTGCTGTGCTCAATGGCATCGCCAGGAATCGTCAGCACCACGGTCCGGCCGCGATGGGCATTGATGTAGGGCGATGAATGGCGGAAACCGTGTAACCACTCGTTCGATTTCAATTCCGCTTCTCCGTCACAGGCAAAACTCCTCGATCAGTCCCCGGAGTATCCGCACCGTCGGCTCAAGCTGGGACAACTCCAGGTATTCATCCGGCTGGTGGGCCTGGTCAATCGATCCCGGCCCCATCACCAGGGTCTCCAGACCCAGCTTTTGAAGCCACGGCGCTTCCGTGGCAAAGGCCACCGCGTGGGCCGCGTGTCCGGTGAGTTTTTCACAGGTCCGGACCAGCGCAGCACCGGCCGGCGTCTCGAACGGCGGCACCCCGTCAAACAGGGGTTCAAAGACCAGCTCCAGCTCCCGCCGCTCGGCTACGGGCCGGACCCTCGCAAGGATCGACTGCCTCAGGTCCTCCATGGCCATGCCCGGCAGTGGCCGGAGGTCAAAATGCAGTTCACACTGGGCACAGATCCGGTTGGGATTATCACCACCGTGGATACAGCCCAGGTTCAGGGTGGGAAACTGGACTTCAAAGTTGGGGTTTCGGTATTGCTGCTGCCACTGGCTCCGGAGCGTCAGCAGCTCGGTCAGGGCCTCATGCATGCCCTCCATGGCGTTTCGGCCCAGGGCCGGATTGGAGGAATGACCGGACTGCCCCTCGAACTTCAACCGTTCCATCATGATACCCTTGTGCATCCGCACCGGCCTGAGACTGGTGGGCTCGCCGATGACCGCATAACGGGCCTTCGGTCTGCCGGCCTGGGCCAGGGCCCGGGCGCCGTTCATGGAGCTCTCTTCGTCCGCCGTTGCCAGAATAATCAGCGGCTGTTTGAGCGTGGCGTTCGAATAGGCCCTGGCTGCCTCGATCGCCAACGGAAAGAAGCCCTTCATGTCGCAGGTGCCCAGACCGTACCAGCGGTTATCCCGCTCGGTCAGGGTGAACGGGTCACTCTGCCAGCGCTTGTCATCGAAGGGGACAGTATCGGTGTGACCGGACAACACCAGACCACCGCCCCCCCGTCCAAGGGTGGCCATAAGGTTGAACTTGCCGGGCATACCGGGCACTTCAAGGATTTCCACCACGAAGCCCAGGGCTTCCAGCCATTCGGCCAGGGTGCGAACGACCGCTTCGTTACTGTGATCCCACTCAGGGGAGGCGCTGCTGATCGAGGGCAGGGAAATCAGCCGGGCCAACATGTCCCTGAGTCCGGGGACCGCCGCTTTGGTATCTGCGGACTGTGCCATAGTATCCTCTCAACCCCGTCCGGGGTGAACAAGAATGATCAGGGGAGGTCAGGTGTCATTCACTACGGCCACGACGCCAGACCTCGAAGCCCGATACCGCGCTTAACAGCATCGGATAGGCCACCTCGCCGCCGGCCACCACCCGGGCTACTTCCAACTGGCGCTCGGAGACACTGACCAGGCGCCCTTCCACCACATTGTCATTGGAAAGGGTGACCCGGACCCGGCGACCGACCCACGAGCCGGCCGTTGCCACAGGCTCGGCATACCACCCCTCCACCGCCGGATTCTCGCGAGTACCGGGGGACGGTTCGGCAGCCTCATTCACCGGCTCGGGCGGCAGGGCCTCCAGGTGTACACCCGGAACGCCTGCTCCATTGTACGCCACTTGCCAGTCAGCCTCCTGACCCTCCGCCCCCGGATCCCTGACCGGGATGCCCAGCCAGGGCTCTGATGGCTCGACGGCAAGGTTCAGCTCGCCACCCTCCAGCAGCCACTGACGGTAGAGCGCAAGCAGCTGTTCACTCGCCGCCAGCCCCCGGGCGCTCAACCCCTGTTCCAGCGCTCCGGTCGCACGGCGTGCCCACTCCATGGTATCCAGCCCCGCTTCCCGGGAACAGTAGGCTGCAATCCGACGCATCAGGCCGCCATCCCTGAGGGTGACCGCCATCGGTGCCTCCGAACTGGCCAGGGTATCTTCCGGTGTCACCAGATCCACCCGGGCACCAGGCCAGTCCACTTCCAGGCTGCCGGTGCCCGCGGTGTTCAGTTCGGCGTACACGCCATCGTTTGCCTGCTCCAACAGGAGCTCGCCCGCCAGACCGGTAATGCCCATCCGCATCAGATCACCACTGCCCAGCTGCTGTCTCCGGTCCGGCGCGCAGGGCAACACCAGCAATGCCGGGTCACCCTCCACATTGGTGCCCTCGGCGGTCACCCAGTTCCGGAGCATGGCGGCGTCAAGTACCAGGCCCAGGCCCTCGGCCCGGAGCGACCATTCCGGCGGCAGGTTTGCCGGATCAGCCAGAGCGGTCAGCAGGGACAATGGCGAGCGGGCGTCGAATTCGACACGGCCCGACTCCAGTGGCTGTGTCAGTCTGAAATCCTGCCACCGGGCATTGGTCAGTAACAGCCGCCCATCGATGCCGGAACCAATGGTACCCCGCTCAAGCACCCCATACTCGTCCATGGCCAGACGGGCTTCTGCCAGACGCTGGTCGGCCAGCCACCAGACGGCCCCCTTGAAGACCGCAAAGCTCAACAGGGCCAGCACAATCAGCAGGGTCAGCAGCCGCTTCATCCGGAAACTCCTCGGGCAGATCAGTTGCGGGAAATCAGGGTACCGACACCCTCGTCGGTAAAGATTTCCAGCAGGCAGGCGTGGGCAACCCGGCCATCAATGATGTGGGAGGTGCGCACCCCGTTTTCCACCGCGCTCAGAGCACAGCGGATCTTGGGCAGCATACCACCGTGGATGGTGCCGTCCTCGATCAGGTCGTTCACCTGCCGGGCAGTCAGGCCGGTGAGGACCTTGCCGTCCTTGCTCTTCAGACCGGAAACATTGGTCAGCAGGATCAGCTTCTCGGCCTTCATGGCTTCCGCCACCTTGCCCGCCACCAGGTCGGCATTGATATTATAGGAGGAGCCGTCCGGGCCCACCCCGATGGGCGCAATCACCGGGATGACATTGCTGCGGGTCAGCATCTCGATGACGTCCACGTTGACGCTGGCCACCTCACCCACGTGGCCGATATCGATGATCTCCGGGCGCTCCAGCTCCGGGGACCGGTTGATCACCTCGAGCTTGCGGGCCCGGATCAGGTTGGCATCCTTGCCGGTCAGACCGACTGCGGTACCGCCATGGGCATTGATCAGGGATACGATTTCCTTGTTCACCTGGCCGCCGAGCACCATCTCCACCACATCCATGGTTTCGGA
>Ga0114984_1000211_pt1 | contig 23677 bp, 19 predicted proteins | sample Shrwel1BS1Day1_FD_96987 | JGI IMG/M metagenome (GOLD analysis project Ga0114984, IMG submission 96987) | Subsurface microbial communities from deep shales in Ohio, USA - Utica-3 well 1 S-1-Day1 | ecosystem: Environmental > Aquatic > Deep subsurface > Shale gas/oil reservoir > Produced water/Flow...
CCCGCCTGCCCGCCAAGGACATCAGCCAGGCCATGCGCCCATTGCCGCCGCAACGCCTGTCCGCCAGTGACTTCACCCGCCAGGTCGCCCACCTGCAAACCCTCAGGAATGCCCTATGAGCGAGATCCCCGAGAACGATAACCTGCCGGTGCAGGAAACCCCGAGCGCCGCGCCGAGCAACCCGCAAGCGCAGCAACGCCAGCGCGCCAGCCAACTGGCCCAGGCCCTGCGCGCCGAGCTGCGCAAGGCCGTGATCGGCCAGAGCGCGGTGATCGATGACGTGCTCACCGCCTTGCTCGCCGGTGGCCACGTGCTGGTCGAGGGTGTACCGGGCCTGGGCAAGACCCTCCTGGTACGCGCCCTGGCGCGTTGCTTCGGCGGCGAGTTCGCGCGCATCCAGTTCACCCCGGACCTGATGCCCAGCGATGTCACCGGCCATGCCGTGTACGACATGCAGAGCGAGCAGTTCAAGCTGCGCAAGGGCCCGGTGTTCACCAACCTGCTACTGGCCGACGAGATCAACCGTGCGCCGGCCAAGACCCAGGCCGCGCTGCTGGAAGTGATGCAGGAGCGCCAGGTGACCCTGGAAGGTCGCGCCCTGCCTGTGCAGTTGCCGTTCATGGTGCTGGCGACCATGAACCCGATCGAACAGGAAGGCACCTACCCGCTGCCGGAAGCGGAGCTGGACCGCTTCATGCTCAAGCTGCGCATGGATTATCCGCAGCAGGATGAAGAATTGAACATGGTGCGCCAGGTGACCCGTTCGGCCAAGGCCGACATGCTCGAAGTCAGCCCGCTGCGCACCCTGTTGCAGGCCAAGGACGTGCTAGCCCTGCAGAAGATCGCCAGCGACCTGCCCCTGGACGACCAGGTGCTCGATTACGCCGTACGCCTGGCCCGTGCTACCCGCAGCTGGCCGGGTCTGGCCATGGGCGCCGGGCCGCGCGCCTCCATCGCCCTGGTGCGCGGCGCCCGTGCTCGTGCGCTACTGCGCGGTGGCGACTTCGTCCTGCCGGATGACATCAAGAGCTGCGCCCTGGCCGTGCTGCGCCATCGTGTGCGTCTGGCTCCGGAGCTGGACATCGAAGGTCTATCGGTGGATCAGGTTCTGCAACAGTTGCTCGATCAGGTGCCGGCACCACGCCTATGAAACCTTCGCGCCTGCTCCTCGGGCTGCTCGGCGGCCTGTTCGCCGCTGCCGTGCTGCTCGGCGCCTTGCCCCTGCTCGGCATTCGCCTGGCAGACAGCCTGATGCCAGTGGCCTGGGGGCTGTTGCTGGCCTTGCTGCTGGTGGCAACGGTGGATGCCCTATGGTTGCGCCGCCTGCCCTCGCCACGCATCGAACGCACCCTGCCCGGCAACCTGCCGCTGGGCCGCTGGAGCGAAGTGCAGCTGAGCGCGCATCATGAATACAGCCAGGCGCTGGATATCGAAGTGTTCGACCATGTGCCGGAAGGCATGGAATTCGAGCACATGCCGCAGCATGTCGCGCTGCGCCCCGGCCAGCAGACGCGCATCAGCTATCGCCTCAAACCGCTGGTACGCGGACATTTTCTCTTCAATCACTGCGAACTGCTGCTGCCCAGCCCACTGCGCCTGTGGCAGGCCAGGCGCCTGCTGCCGCTGGAGGGTGAAAGCCGCGTTTACCCGGATTTCGCTCGCCTCTATGGCGCGCAGCTCAAGGCCGTGGACGACTGGCTGAGCCAGCTGGGCGTGCGCCAGCGCCCGCGCCGCGGCCTGGGCCTGGAGTTTCACCAGCTGCGCGAATTTCGTGACGGCGACACCCTGCGCCAGATCGACTGGAAGGCCACCGCGCGCAAGCGCACGCCCATCGCCCGCGAATACCAGGACGAGCGCGACCAGCAGATCGTCTTTTTGCTCGATTGCGGCCGCCGTATGCGCAGCCAGGACGACGAGCTGTCGCACTTCGACCACGCCCTCAATGCCTGCCTGCTGCTCAGTTACGTGGCACTGCGCCAGGGCGATGCCGTCGGCCTGGCGACCTTCGCCGGCAACCAGTCGCGTTACCTGGCGCCGGTCAAGGGCCCTGCACAGTTGAACGTACTGCTCAATGCCGTCTATGACCTCGACACCAGCCAGCAACCGGCCGACTTCAGCGCTGCTGCCGACTTGCTGCTGGCGCGTCAGCGCCGCCGCTCGCTGGTGGTATTGGTGACCAACCTGCGCGACGAGGACGATCAGGACCTGCTCGCCGCCGTGCGTCGCCTCTCGCGCCAGCACCGCGTGCTGATCGCCAGCCTGCGCGAGGAAGCGCTGGACCGTCTGCGCCAGACGCCCGTGGAGCAATTCGACCAGGCCCTGGCCTACTGCGGCACGCTCGATTACCTCAACGCCCGCGCCGAGTTGCACGAACGCCTGGCCGCCCATGAAGTACCGGTGCTCGATGCGCGCCCAGGCGAACTGGGCCCCGAACTGGTCAGCAGTTACCTGGCCTGGAAGAAAGCTGGCGCCCTTTGAGGCAACTGCTGCCACGCACGACGGTCGAAGCCATTGCCGCAGAGGCCCTGGCATCGGCTTTCCCACACAGATGTTGCGTGGTTATGGCCGTGGCCGGGTGCTATGATCCCGAGTCTGCGGCGCAAAGGGTACAAACTCGACGCCGCTTAGAGAGGTGTTCGCAAGGCAGCTGACGCAGCCGTTGTGAACGCCCTCCACGGGCCGCCCGTGATCGGCCTGGCGCATATCGCACACGACCTGAGTAGGAGATAGACCATGGCTTTTGAATTGCCGCCGCTGCCTTACGAAAAGAATGCTCTCGAGCCGCACATTTCCGCCGAGACCCTCGAATTCCACCACGACAAGCACCACAACACCTATGTCGTGAACCTGAACAACCTCGTGCCGGGCACCGAGTTCGAAGGCAAGAGCCTGGAAGAGATCGTCAAGACTTCCTCGGGCGGCATCTTCAACAACGCCGCTCAGGTGTGGAACCACACCTTCTACTGGAACTGCCTGTCGCCCAACGGCGGTGGCCAGCCCACCGGCGCCCTGGCTGATGCCATCAACGCCGCCTTCGGTTCCTTCGACAAGTTCAAGGAAGAGTTCAGCAAGGTCTCCATCGGCACCTTCGGTTCCGGCTGGGGCTGGCTGGTGAAGAAGGCTGACGGCTCCCTTGCTCTGGCCAGCACCATCGGCGCCGGCTGCCCGCTGACTTCCGGTGACACCCCGCTGCTGACCTGCGACGTCTGGGAACACGCCTACTACATCGACTACCGCAACCTGCGTCCGAAGTACGTCGAGGCGTTCTGGAACCTGGTCAACTGGGACTTCGTCGCCCAGAACTACGCGGCCTGAGTGCAAGCCCCGTAATACGAAAACCCGGCCCCTGCGGCCGGGTTTTCGTTTGCGCGGCTAGAGCAATCGGCGCGGTGAAAACGCCACCCCCTGCTGCTCCACCCGGCTGACCGCCTGGCTCAGGATACGGTCGGCACGCACCGGCCCGAGAAATTCGCAAAGGCCGATATAGAGCAGGTTCAGCAGCTTGCGCAGCTGCTCCAGCCCGAGACTGGCAATGCCGTCGCCGGCACCCTGCTCGCACCAGATGCGCAGACGCGTCGACACCTCGGCGCTCACCCCCATGCCGGACAGGTTGCCGGCGGCAAAACGTCTCAACGCGGTCTGCTGCGCGCCATCGAGTTGCGCCAGCAAAGCCTGGTTCAGCGCCAGGAAAGTCGTTTGCGCGGCGCTGTCCGGGGTCGCGACCTGCCGTACCGCCTCGTTGCGCCCCTGCCGCCAGGCGGCCAACTGTTCTTCCGGGTCCGGCAACAATTGCGAAGGCGCCCCCGTGAGGGCGCCCACCAGTTCACGATACAGGCGTGCCCGTTCGACCTTGCGCTCGGTTCGCAGCACCACCTCGGCAAGGAATTCATTGAGGGCGAACGGCGGTTGCTCCGCATACTTGCTTTCCCACAGCGCCAGCAACGGCCACACCTCCTCGTCCGAGAAGTGCCCGGCCAGACCGGTATAGATCGCGCGACGGCGCAGACTCAATCTCATCGTCAGCCCCTCCTCGACCATTGCTCGGTGTCGAAGGTCTGCGTCAGGTTGAACTCGGGGTAACCGACCTCGGCATGCTCGGCGAAATCCAGCCCGCGCTGTTCGTGCTGGGTCGAAACCCGCAGCCCCATGGTCCTGGCCAGCAGGAAGTAGAGCACCAGGGCGAGCGGGAAGGCCCAGAGGAAGGCGGCGGCAGCGCCCAGTGCCTGCACTGCGACCCGCTCCCAGTTGAACAGGTCACCCTGATAGAACAGCCCTGCCGCCAGCGTGCCCCAGACGCCGGCAAAGCCATGCACGGGAATCGCCCCGACGACGTCGTCCAGGCGCAGGTAATCGAGCAGACGCATGCCGTAGACCACGACGAAACCGGCAATGAGACCGTTGAGCAGGGCGAACCCCGGCGCCATGCTGGCACAACCGGCAGTGATGCCGACCAGCCCGCCGATCGAGCCATTCACCGTCGTGGTCAGCAGCACCGGGCTGGCGGTGCTGCGTTGCGCCAGCAATGCACCCAGCGCACCGGCGACCGCAGCCAGATGGGTATTCAGGGCGATCAGCCCGAGGCTGCTGCTGACCTCCAGATTGCTGCCGGCGTTGAAACCGAACCAGCCGACCCAGAGGATGAAGCCGCCCAGCGCCACCAGACCGAGGTTGTGCCCTGGAATCAGGCGCGGCGAACCGTCCGCCGCAAAGCGACCGAGACGCGGGCCGAGGACCAGGATCCCCGCCAGAGCGCACCAGGCACCGATGCTGTGCACCACGGTCGAGCCGGCGAAATCGATGAACCCCAGCCTGGCCAGCCAGCCCTGGCCGCCATACAGGCCACCCCACACCCAGCTGCCGAATATCGGATAGATCACACCGCTGATCAGCACCGCGCCGATCAGGTAGGCGCCATAACGCGTGCGTTCGGCCATCGCGCCACTGGCGATGGTCGCAGCCGTGGCGGCGAACATCATCTGGAACAGCAGGAAGGTGTGATCCCAGGGCTCGCCATCGTTCGGTGCGAAGTGGCTCATGCCGTACCAGCCGGTGAGGTTGGCGCCGAACATCAGACCGAAGCCCAGCAGCCAGAAGACGATGCCGCCCACGCAGCAATCCATGTAGTTCTTCATCATCACGTTGACGGCATTCTTGGCCCGCGACATGCCGCTTTCCAGCAGGGCGAAACCCGCCTGCATGAAGAACACCAGCACGCTGGCCAAGACCAGCCAGGCCGTGTTCGCAGCCTCCTCGCTGGCGGCATGGGCCTGTGGGGTAAAACTGACAGCGACGAGCAACAGCATGAGCGTTTTCATCACGAGTCCCCTCCTGGTCGATGCCCGGCCTTCGCAACTCTTGTGCCAGAGGCGAAGCAGGCGCTGCGGGGCGTCATGGCGACGAATGGTCGAGTTGACCAAAGGCGCTCAAGTCCGGCGCAACCGCACCGACACAGAGCAGTGGAGCGGCGCTTTGGTGCCGGCTCGCACCAGGAGCGTTCCTTGTGGGATAAATAGTGCCACCGGTCATGATGGCCCTTTGACGGCCAGGGCTAGATTGCCAATACTCTCGTCTGACTGACGCTGTAAGCATCGACATAAGGAATGGCCTTTGAAGCTGGAATTGAAAAACAGCTTGTCGCTCAAATTGCTCCGCGTGGTGCTGCTGTCGGCATTCGTAGTCGGGGTGGTCTTGAGTTGCGCGCAGATTGTGTTCGACGCCTACAAGACCCGGCAGGCCGTGGCCAACGACGCCCATCGCATTCTCGGCATGTTCCGTGATCCCTCGACCCAGGCGGTCTACAGCCTGGACCGCGAAATGGGCATGCAGGTGATCGAGGGTCTGTTCCAGCACGAGTCGGTACGCTACGCCTCCATCGGCCACCCCAACGAGCCGATGCTCGCCGAACGCTCGCGCGATCTGGCGCAGATGCCCACGCGCTGGCTGACCGACCCGATCCTCGGCCAGGAACAGCAGTTCGCCACCAAGCTGGTCGGCCGTGGCCCCTACAGCGAGTATTACGGGGACCTCAACATCACCCTCGACACCGCGCACTACGGCGAGAGTTTCGTCACCAATTCGGTGATTATCTTCATCTCCGGCGTGCTGCGTGCCATGGCCATGGGCCTGGTGCTCTATCTGGTCTACCACTGGCTGCTGACCAAGCCGCTGTCGAAGATCATCGAACACCTCACCAACATCAATCCCGACCGTCCCAGCGAACACAAGCTGCCCATGCTCAAGGGCAACGAGAAGAACGAGCTGGGCCTGTGGATCAACACCGCCAACCAGCTGCTGGCCTCCATCGAACGCAATACCCACCTGCGCCGCGAAGCCGAGAACAGCCTGCTGCGCATGGCCCAGTACGACTTCCTCACCGGCCTGCCCAACCGCCAGCAACTGCAGCAGCAGCTCGACCAGATTCTCGAAGACGCCGGCCGCCTGCAGCGCCGCGTCGCCGTGCTGTGCGTCGGTCTCGACGACTTCAAGGGCATCAACGAGCAGTTCAGCTACCAGAGCGGCGACCAGCTGCTGCTGGCGCTGTCCGACCGCCTGCGCAGCCACAGCGGTCGCCTCGGCGCCCTGGCCCGCCTGGGTGGCGACCAGTTCGCCCTGGTTCAGGCCGACATCGAGCAACCCTACGAAGCCGCCGAGTTGGCGCAGAGCGTACTCGACGATCTGGAACTGCCCTTTTTGCTCGACCAGCATGAAGTGCGCCTGCGTGCCACCATCGGCATTACCCTGTTCCCCGAAGACGGCGACAGCACCGAGAAGCTGCTGCAAAAAGCCGAACAGACCATGACCCTGGCCAAGAGCCGCTCGCGCAACCGCTACCAGTTCTACATCGCCAGCGTCGACAGCGAGATGCGCCGCCGCCGTGAGCTGGAGAAGGACCTGCGCGATGCCCTGGCGCAGAACCAGCTGCACCTGGTCTATCAGCCGCAGGTGGACTATCGCGACCACCGCGTGGTCGGCGTCGAGGCGCTGCTGCGCTGGCAGCACCCGCAGCACGGCTTCGTCGCGCCCGACCTGTTCATCCCGCTGGCCGAGCAGAACGGCACCATCATCCCCATCGGCGAGTGGATTCTCGACCAGACCTGCCGCCAGTTGCGCGAATGGCACGATCAGGGTTTCAGCGACCTGCGCATGGCCATCAACCTGTCCACCGTGCAGTTGCATCACGCCGAGCTGCCTCGAGTGGTCAACAACCTGATGCAGGTCTATCGCCTGCCGCCCAGAAGCCTGGAGCTGGAAGTCACCGAAACCGGCCTGATGGAGGACATCAGCACCGCCGCCCAGCACCTGCTCAGCCTGCGCCGCTCCGGCGCGCTGATCGCCATCGACGACTTCGGTACCGGCTATTCGTCGCTGAGCTACCTGAAGAGCCTGCCGTTGGACAAGATCAAGATCGACAAGAGCTTCGTCCAGGACCTGCTCGAAGACGAAGACGATGCGACCATCGTTCGCGCCATCATCCAGCTGGGCAAGAGCCTGGGCATGCAGGTCATCGCCGAGGGCGTGGAGACCGCCGAGCAGGAGGCCTACATCATCGCCCAGGGCTGCCACGAAGGTCAGGGCTACCTGTACAGCAAGCCGCTGCCGGCACGCGAACTGACCCTGTTCCTCAAGCAGGCAAGGCGTCTGAGTTCAGCTGCGACGCTCTGAACCCTGTACCAAGAAAAACGCCGCGATTTCTCGCGGCGTTCTTGTTTGCGCGAAGAGCCAGCACTTCACCAGTGCTGCACGCCCAGCAACCAGGCCGTGGCCACGGCGCCGGCCACACAAAGCACGGCACCCGCGGCAGCCTGCCAGTAGAAGTGGCGGGCCAGTTCATCCTCTCCGCTGTTGGAGAGGATGAACGGCTGGCGCTCGGCGGGCTTGCCCATCTGATGCCACGCCGGCTCGGCGGCCTTGTGCCGGTGCCGATCCTCGGCTTCCAGCTGCGCCGCCAGACGCACGCGATTCCATTCCTGCTCGTCGAGCTCACCGTTGCCGTCGCTGTCGAAGCGTCGCAGCAGGCCCGCGTAGTCGCCCTTCCACTCACGAATCACCTCGCCCTGAGCGGCGTGCCTGTCGAAGCCCTGCTGCGACGCACCCAAGGTGCGGAAATCGCCGATGGCATACAGCGGCTGGCCAACATGGAAGCGCTCCTCGCTGTAGCGATAGCGCTGGCCGCCGCCGAGAAAGCTGAGCAAGCCGGTCTTGGCCGGCCCCAGCGGGTGGCGCTGGCTGCCCTCCCAGACCTCGCGCACCGCTGCCCTGATCTCGGCACCGCGCGGGTCGATCAGGCATTCGCCGGTGCCGTCGGCCAGGCGCAGCCAGGCGTCACTGGCGCCGCTCTCGATCACCCGCCAGTTGCGCTTCTTGCCGCTGGAGCGGTATTCCTCGATGCGAAAGCGCCACCAGACGCAAGGCTTGCCGGTCAACGGCCCGCGAATCTGCATGTCCGGCAGCGCCTCGAGCACACCGTAGAGTTCGACGTAGCCCTGCGCCGCCGAGCGGATCTTCGAGGTGGGCGTATCGAGCAGGTGGCGCGCCTGCGACCAGCGCCGCAGACACCACCACCCGCCGCCCAGGAATGCACCGAGGGCGAATGACAGGGCCAGGAAGAAGCCGATGGGGTCGCTTTGCATCATTTCAGTTGAACAGCGACTTCAGGTTCACGTCCGACTTTTCTGCATCGCTGAACACCAGCAGCTCGGCGGCCTGGAAATTGAACAGGCGCGCGAGGATCACGTCGGGGAACTGCTCGATGCGCACGTTGTTGAGATTGACGGCCTCGTTGTACAGCTCGCGGCGGTCGGCGATGCCGTTCTCCAGACCGCTGATGCGCTGCTGCAGGTGCTGGAAGCTGTCGTTGGCCTTGAGCTCGGGGTAGTTCTCGGCCAGCGCGAACAACTGACCGAGGCCGGCACGCAGGCCGCTCTCGGCCTTACCCAGGGCCCCCACGTCATGCTGCTCGCGGGCGCTGGCCACGGCGCTGCGGGCGGCGATCACTCGCTCCAGCGTGGTGCGCTCGTGCTGCATGTACTGCTTGCAGGTTTCCACCAGCTTGGGCAGTTCATCGTGGCGCTGCTTGAGCAGCACGTCGATGTTCGACCAGGCCTTGCTCACCCCATGCTTGAGGCGCACCAGGCCGTTGTACAGGGACACCGCATAGGCGCCAAGCAGAACGAGGACAACGATGACGATCACGGCGGTCAGGCTCATGCAGTTTTCTCCAGGCAGAACTGCGAATCGGGTGCTGGCATTCTAACGGCAACCAGCTGGCCCGGCAGCGATATCCCGCACAACGACGCATAATGGCCTTTACACATAATGGGAAACATTTGCATTATGTCGCGGTTTTTCAGGTACTCCTGCGTACCGTCCACATTCGCACATGCAAAGGACCCCGCCATGATTCGTATGCCCCTGGCCTCCGCCAGTCTGCTGGCCATCGCCATTTCCCTCGCTGGCTGCGGCGAAGACAAAGCCCCCGCAACCCAGGCGGCAGCGCCTGCCGCCACCGAGAGCGCGGCTCCGGCCACTGCGGCGAAGGTCGACGAGGCAGCGGCGAAGGCCGTGGTCAATCATTACGCCGACCTCGCCCTGGCCGTGTTCAGCGACGCCGCCAGCACCGGCCAGGCCCTGCAGAGCGCGGTCGATGCCCTGCTCGCCGATCCCAGCGAGGCGACCCTGAAAGCCGCCCGCGACGCCTGGCTGGCCGCGCGCGTGCCGTACATGCAGACCGAGGTGTTCCGCTTCGGCAACCCGGTGGTGGACGAGTGGGAAGGCCAGCTCAACGCCTGGCCGCTGGACGAAGGCCTGATCGACTACGTCGCCGAGGACTACCAGCACGCACTGGGCAACCCGGGCGCCCAGGCCAACATCATCGCCAACACCGAGATCCAGGTCGGTGAAGACAAGATCGACGTTTCCGAGATCACCGGCGAGCTGCTGGCCAGCCTGAACGAGCTGGGCGGCTCCGAAGCCAACGTCGCCACCGGCTACCACGCCATCGAATTCCTGCTCTGGGGCCAGGACCTCAACGGCACCGAGCCGGGCGCTGGCGAGCGTCCCTACACCGACTACCTGGTGGGTGAAGGCGCCACTGGCGGCCACAACGAGCGCCGCCGCACCTACCTGAAAGCCGCCACCGACCTGCTGGTCAGCGACCTCAACGACATGGTCGAGCAGTGGAAGGACGGCGTCGAAGACAACTATCGCAGCGAGCTGGTCGCCGACTCGGCCGAGAACGGCCTGCGCAAGATGCTGTTCGGCATGGGTAGCCTGTCGCTCGGCGAGCTGGCCGGCGAGCGCATGAAGGTGGCGCTGGAGGCCAACTCCACCGAAGACGAGCACGACTGCTTCAGCGACAACACCCACAACTCGCATTTCTACAATGGCAAGGGCATTCGCAACGTCTACCTGGGCGAGTACAAAAAGGTCGACGGCAGCACCCTGAGCGGCCCGAGCCTGTCCGAGCTGGTGGCCAAGGTCGATGCCCAGGCCGATGCCACGCTCAAGGCCGACCTGCAGGAAACCGAAGCCAGGCTGCAGGCCCTGGTCGACAGCGCCGAGAAGAACAACGTGCACTTCGACCAGCTGATCGCGGCCGACAACGCCGAAGGCCAGCAACTGGTGCGTGACGCCATCGCCGCCCTGGTCAAGCAGACCGGCGCCATCGAGCAGGCCGCCGCCAAGCTGGGTATCAGCGACCTGAACCCGGACACCGCCGATCACGAATTCTGATCGACGCAGCCCGCTGAAAAAGCCGGCGCCCCGCTAAGGAGCGCCGGCTTTTTTTATGGTTCTTCGCGTTCTCGCGGGGAAGATGCGCTTGACACCGGACTGGCAATAACGTGTTAGCTGTCGATGACTTGGCACTATCCCTTAGCGCGCCGCCTGGCATGATGGGTTTCGCCCCTTACGGGCGACTCACTTTCTTTGCTTGTGCAAAGAAAGTAAGCAAAGAAACACACCCCTGCATCCGGTCCCGGCTACGCCGGGGTTCCCTCGCTCCATCACCGCTCCAGGGGCACGACCGGATGCGGCCCACCGATGAAGGGCCATCCCTGGCCCATCACGGCTCTCGCGACATCCATGTCGCTCAACCCCCTGCACGGTGATTCCACTCGGCCTCCTGAAGGGGGCTTGGGCGTCGTCTGTGAGATCCGCGCTTCAAGAGCAAAAGCCAAACGCTACCGACTTTGATCTTCCTGAGATTTCGCAGGCTAACGCCCCGCCTCGGGGCGAAGCTTTCAATGGATAGTGCTCAGCCCGTGAGCGATACGCACACAAACTTGCCAGTCCGGTGTCGACCCGCATTCCCCAAACTATGCGAAGAACCTTTTTTATGGCGTGCGCATCAGCAACCGCGGCAGTGCCCCCGGTGCGCGCGGCGCACCCTACATACGCGCCACCGCGGCGCGGTATTCGCCGGGGCTGACGCCATAGGCCTGCTTGAATTGCCGCGACAGATGGCTCTGGTCGGCAAAGCCCAGCTGCATGGCGACGCTGATGGCCGCACAGCCGCTTCTGAGCAGCGCCCGCGCCTGCTCCAGGCGGCGCTGCCTGAGCCAGGCATGCGGCGGCAGCCCTGTCGCTCGACGGAACACCCGGGTGAAGTGAAAAGGCGAAAGATTGACCGCCGCCGCCAGTTCTTCCAGCGAAGGCGGTTCGCTCAACTGGCTGGCCAGCAGCTCCTTGGCCATCGCCACTGCCCGAGACTCCTGGCCGACGCCACGCGGCGCCGGCAGGCGCGCGTAACGCTGCAGCAGCTCGAGCATTGCCTCACGCCACAGGGTCTGGCGGTGCAGCGCCTCGCTGTGCGGATCCTCAAGCAGACGATGCAGCGCGCTCAGGCGCGCCGCCAGCAGCGGGTCGTGATGCACGCTGTCGTGAAACATCGGCGATGCCGACGGCAGTTCGAGTTCGGCCAGCAGCGCTTCGAATGTACCGGGCTGGGGGTAGAACACCCGGTACTGCCAGCCCTGCTCGACCCCCTTGGAGCCGGTGTGTACCTCGTCCGGATTGAGCAAGGCGATGCTGCCGGCGCCCGCCAGATGGTCGACGCCGCGATAGCGATAGCGCTCGGCGCCGGCTTCGAGCACGGCGATCACATGGCCGTCATGCACGTGCGGGGCGAAACGGTGCTCGATGAAGCGCGCGGACAGCAGCTCGAGCCCGTGCAGATCGTCACTGGCGCTGAACCGCGCGCGTTCGCTTGCCGTCAGTGGCCGCATGGTTCAGCCGCCGAAGCGCGCCTCCATCGCCTCGCGCAGCGCCGGCCATTCCTGGTCGGTGATGCTGTACAGCACGGTGTCGTCGAGACGACCGTCAGCCAGGCGCCGGTGGTTACGCAACAGGCCCTCACGCACGGCGCCGAGTTTCTCGATGGCGCGTTGCGAGCGCAGGTTGCTGGCGGCGGTTTTCAGTTGCACGCGCACCATGCCCCAGCTGTCGAAGGCATGCCTGAGCATCAGGTACTTGATGGTGGCGTTCAGGCCGCTGCCATGCTGGGCGCGATCGAGCCAGGTCCAGCCGATCTCGCAGGCCGGCAGGCTGTTCATGAAATCGCCGAAGCGCGTGGTGCCGACCAGTTGGTCGCCGAGGCGAACCGCGAACGGCAGCGCGCGTTGCTCGCGCAGTTCGGCCAGCGCACTGCGATACCAGTCCAGACGCTGGGTACCGCTCATGTACAGCAGCTCGTCACGGTTGGCCTCGGCCAGCGCGACCAGGGCCGGAATGTCGGCATCGGCCAGTGGCTCCAGGCGCAGGGCACCTCGCTGCAGCGTGACCAATTGCGGTTTGAACATGCTTTCTCCTGGCGCGGTTGCGAGCCGACCACGCTATCAGCCCGGCGCTTGCGGCACAATCGAGTCCCGTCGCAAAGCTCGCCTGCTCGGCTGCGACCTTGGTCGCAGCCGACAGACTCGGGCTTTGTGCAACACTGATCAGTATCGCCTCGCCTCATTTCGTTCCACTGGGTGTTTTCGGAGTCTGCATGTCGCTGTCCCCCGGGCTGATCGCCGCGGTCGCCTTGATCTACATGGCCATTCTGTTTGCCATAGCCTTCTATGGCGACCGGCGCAACACGCCCTTGCCGCCGAAAGTCCGTGCCTGGGTATATTCACTGTCGCTGGCGGTGTACTGCACCAGCTGGACCTTCTTCGGTGCCGTCGGCCAGGCCGCCGAGCAACTGTGGTCGTTCCTGCCTATCTATCTAGGTCCGACCATCCTGCTGCTGACCATGCCCTGGGTGCTGCAGAAGATGGTGATGATCAGCAAGCAGGAGAACATCACCTCGATCGCCGACTTCATCGCCGCGCGCTACGGCAAGTCGCAATCGCTGGCCATAGTCGTCGCGCTGATCTGCCTGGTCGGCGTGCTGCCCTATATCGCCCTGCAGCTCAAGGGCATCGTGCTCGGCGTCAACCTGCTGATCGGCATCGACCCGCAGACCATCGGCACCAGCGCTCAGGACACGGCGCTGATCGTGTCGCTGGCCCTGGCGCTGTTCACCATTCTGTTCGGTACGCGCAACCTCGACGTCACCGAGCACCACCGCGGCATGGTGCTGGCGATCGCCTTCGAATCGCTGGTCAAGCTGCTGGCCTTCCTGTCCGTGGGCGCCTTCGTCACCTTCGGCCTGTTCGACGGTTTCAACGACCTGCTGCACCAGGCGCGCGACACCGCCGAGCTGGACGCCTTCTGGAACGAGGCGGTGAACTGGCCGGCCCTGCTGGTGCAGACCGGCATGGCGATGATCGCCATCGTCTGCCTGCCACGGCAGTTCCACGTCACCGTGGTGGAGAACACCGAGCCCAAGGACCTGCGCCTGGCACGCTGGGTATTCCCCGCCTACCTGATGCTGGCCGCGCTGTTCGTCGTCCCCATCGCCCTGGCCGGGCAGATGCTGCTGCCGGCGGGCATCACCCCGGACTCCTTCGTCATCAGCCTGCCGCTGGCCGAGGCGCATCCGGGCCTGGCGGTGCTGGCCTTCATCGGCGGCGCCTCGGCCGCCACCGGCATGGTGATCGTCGCATCCGTTGCCTTGTCGACCATGATCTCCAACGACATGCTGCTGCCCTGGCTGCTGCGCCGGCAGAGCACCGAACGCCCCTTCGAAGCCTTCCGCCACTGGATGCTCACCGCGCGCCGGGTCAGCATCGTGCTGATCCTGCTGCTGGCCTACGTCTGCTATCGCCTGCTCGGCGAAGGTGCCAGCCTGGCGACCATCGGCCAGGTGTCGTTCGCCGCCATCGGCCAGCTGGCGCCAGCGATGTTCGGCGCCCTGGTGTGGAAACAGGCCAACCGCCGCGGTGTGTTCGCCGGCCTGATCGTCGGCGCCATGCTCTGGTTCTACACCCTGGTGCTGCCGCTGGCGGCACGTGGCATGGGCTGGTCGCTGGAGAGCTTCCCCGGCCTGACCACCCTGCTCTACGCCCCCATCGGCCTGCAGGTCGACCCGCTGACCCGCGGCGTGGTGCTGTCGCTGGCTGGCAACATGCTGCTGTTTGCCTGGGTCTCCTGGTTCTCGCGCACACGGGTGTCGGAGCACTGGCAGGCCGGGCGCTTCATCGGCCATGACCTGGGCACCAAGCCCAGCAACCGCAGCCTGCTGGCGGTGCAAGTGGCCGATCTGCTGATGCTGTCCAGCCGCTTCGTCGGCGAGGAACGCGCTCGGCAGAGCTTCGCCCGCTTCGCCCTGCGTCAGGGCAAGGGCAAGGACTTCGACCCCAACCAGCCGGCCAACAGCGAATGGATCGCCCATACCGAGCGCCTGCTGGCCGGTGTGCTCGGCGCCTCGTCGACCCGCGCGGTGGTCAAGGCGGCCATCGAAGGCCGCGAGATGCAGGTCGAGGACGTGGTGCGCATCGTCGACGAAGCCAGCGAGGTGCTGCAGTTCAACCGCGCCCTGCTGCAGGGCGCGATCGAGAACATCACCCAGGGCATCAGCGTGGTCGACCAGAACCTGCGCCTGGTGGCCTGGAATCACCGCTACCTGGAATTGTTCGAGTACCCCGAGGGGCTGATCTACGTCGGCCGGCCGATTGCCGAGATCATCCGCTTCAACGCCGAGCGCGGCATGCTCGGCAGTGGCGACGTCGAAGAGAACGTCGCCAAGCGCCTGTACTGGATGCGCCAGGGCACCGCGCACAGCTACGAGCGCGTGTTCCCCAATGGCCGGGTAATCGAGCTGATCGGCAACCCCATGCCCGGCGGCGGCTTCGTCATGAGCTTCACCGACATCACCGAGTTCCGCGAAGCCGAGCGCGCGCTCAAGGATGCCAACGAGAGCCTGGAACGGCGGGTCGCCGAACGTACCCGGGAACTGTCGAAGCTCAACCAGGCGCTGACCGAAGCCAAGGCCCACGCCGAGGCCGCTAACCAGTCGAAGACGCGCTTTCTCGCCGCCGTCAGCCATGACCTGATGCAGCCGCTCAACGCCGCGCGCCTGTTCTCCGCAGCGCTGGCCCATCAGGATGACGCCCTGCCCAGCGAAGCCCAGGAGCTGGTCCGGCACCTGGACAGCTCGCTGCGCTCGGCCGAGGACCTGATCACCGACCTGCTGGATATCTCGCGCCTGGAGAACGGCCGGATCACCCCGGATCGCCACCCCTTCGCCCTGTCCAGCCTGTTCGACACCCTTGCCGCCGAGTTCGGCGTGCTGGCTGCCGAGCAGGGCATCGACCTGCGCGTGCACAGCAGCCGGCAATGGATCGACAGCGACATCAAGCTGCTGCGCCGGGTGTTGCAGAACTTCCTGACCAACGCCTTCCGCTATGCCAAGGGCCGTGTGGTACTGGGCGTACGCCGCGAGGGCGAGCAGTTGCGTCTGGAAGTCTGGGACCGCGGCATGGGTATCCCCGAGGACAAGCGCAAGGTGATCTTCGAGGAATTCAAGCGCCTCGACAGCCACCAGACCCGCGCCGAGAAAGGCTTAGGGCTGGGCCTGGCAATCGCCGACGGCCTGTGCCGCGTGCTCGGCCATCGCCTGGAGGTGCGTTCCTGGCCGGGCAAGGGCAGCGTGTTCAGCGTCAGCGTGCCGCTGGCGAGAAAACCGGCACCGAAACCACAAGGCCCAGTCGTGCCGGCAGTCGATGGCCAGCCCTTGCAGGGCACCCAGGTGATCTGCATCGACAACGAGGACAGCATCCTCACCGGCATGTACAGCCTGCTGTCGCGCTGGGGCTGCCAGGTGTGGACAGCGCGCAACCGCCTGGAATGCGAACACCTGCTCAGCGAAGACGTGCATCCGCAACTGGCGCTGGTGGACTACCACCTCGACGAGGGCGAAACCGGCACCGAACTGATGGCCTGGCTACGCACGCGCCTGGGCGAACCGGTGCCCGGCGTGGTGATCAGCGCCGACGGCCGCCCGGAGCTGGTGGCCGAGGTGCATGCGGCAGGGCTCGACTATCTGCCCAAACCGGTCAAGCCGGCGGCCTTGCGCGCCCTGCTAAGCCGTCATCTGGTGTTGCGCGGCTAGTGCGGCTCGCCAAAGCGCCGATGGCGGGTTGCCCCCGCCCTACGGATTCCGTTCGATGCGCCCCATCCAAGGGTTGGACTTGCCGCTCCCGACCGCGGATCGGCTAGGCAGGCGCGCATCGGCCGCCAACAATGGCCAGCGCTGTCATTCTCATCCGCCGGAGCCTGCCATGCCCGCCATCGCCTCGCCGTTCGCTCGGCGCCAAGCCGCCTTATGAACGCGCCGCTGCAACGCCACGCGCTGCAGCCGCAGCGGCTGTCCATCCAGGGTGACGGCGTGCGCCTGCAGGCCTATCTCTGGGACAAGGCCGGCGTCCCGACCCTGCTGCTGGTGCATGGCTATCCCGACAACCACGAGATCTGGCAGCCGCTGATCCGCGAGCTGGCCGCCGACTATCGGATCGTCGCCTACGATGTGCGCGGTTGCGGTGCATCCGCGGCGCCGCAGCACCTGCGCGACTACCGTCTGGAGCGGCTGGCGCGCGATCTCGAGGCGGTGCTGCTGGCCACCAGCGCGGGTCGGCCGGTGCATCTGGTGGCGCATGACTGGGGCTCGATCCAGAGCTGGGAGGCCGTGACCGAGCCGCGCATCCAGCCGCTGCTGGCGTCCTACACCAGCATCTCCGGCCCCTGCCTCGACCATGTCGGCCACTGGCTGCGCGAGCGCCTGAGCCTGCGTCGCCCTGATGCGCTGCTGCAGGCACTGGGGCAACTGCTCAGTTCCTGGTACATCGCCTTCTTTCACCTCCCCCTGCTGCCGGAACTGGGCTGGCGCCTGGGCCTGGATCGAGCCTGGCCGAAGCTGCTGCGGCGTCTCGAAGGCGTGCGCAACCTGCCGCCCAATCCGACCCAGCGCAGCGACGGCATGCGCGGCGTGCAGCTGTATCGCGCCAACTTCATGCGCAGCCTGTGCAAACCGCGCTCGCGCAGCACCCGCCTGCCGGTGCAACTGATCGTGCCGCTGAACGACCGCTTCGTGCGCCCGCAACTATTCGCGGACCTGCAGCGCTGGGCGCCACTGCTGACCCGCCGAGAAGTTCGCGCCGGTCATTGGCAATTGCTCGCCGAGCCCGGCGCCCTGGCCGGCTGGCTGCGCGACTACGTGAACGGACTGGAACGGCGCGAATCAACTGATCGGGCCGGCAAGCGCGACTGAAGGGTCGTGAACGACACGCACCTGCAAGGCAGGTGCAAGCGGCCGGTGCCTCGATGCGCCGGCACATGGCTCACTCGCCCAGTTCGTCGAGGGCCGGCAGGTCGGCGGCGCGTTCGAGCAGTTCGCCCGGCAGGCTCTTGCTGGCACGGGCGCCCAGCAGCCTGAGGTTTTCCACACGGCCGACGAGGTTGCCGCGACCGTCCACCAGCTTGTTGCGCGCGCTGGCGTAGGCCTTGTCCAGCTGTTGCAGGCGGCTGCCCATCTCGTCCAGATCGGCGACGAAGGCGACGAACTTGTCGTACAGCTGGCCGGCGCGCTCGGCGATCTCGCGTGCGTTCTGCCCCTGGCGCTCCTGGCGCCAGAGGCTGTCGATCACCCGCAGGGTCGCCAGCAAGGTGGTCGGGCTGACGATCACCACCTGCTGCTCGAAGGCTTCCTGGAACAGCCCGGGCTCGGCCTGCAGCGCCGCCGCGAACGCTGCCTCGATAGGTACGAAGAGCAGGACGAAATCCAGGCTGTGCAGGCCTTCGAGGCGCTGGTAATCCTTGCCGGACAGGCCCTTGAGGTGGCTGCGCAGCGAGATCAGGTGCTGCTTGAGCGCCTGCTGGCGGATTGGCTCGTCCACCGCCGCGACATACTGCTGGTAGGCGCTGAGGCTGACCTTGGCATCGACGATCACCTGCCTGTCGCCGGGCAGACGGATCAGCACGTCAGGCTGGAAACGCTCGCCGCCGGCGCCCTTGAGGCTGACCTGGGTCTGGTATTCGCGGCCCTTCTCCAGGCCGGCATGCTCCAGTACGCGCTCGAGCACCAACTCGCCCCAGTTGCCCTGGGTCTTCTGTCCCTTGAGCGCGCGGGTCAGGTTGGTCGCCTCGTCGCCCAGGCGCTGGTTGAGCTGCTGCAGGCGCTCCAGCTCCTTGCTCAGGGAAAAGCGTTCACGGGCCTCTTGTTGATAACTCTCGTCGACGCGCTTCTCGAACGCCTGGATGCGCTCCTTGAGCGGGTCGAGCAACTGGCCGAGGCGCTGCTGGCTGGTCTCGGCGAAACGCTGCTCGCGCTCGTCGAAGATCTTCGTCGCCAGTTCGGCGAACTGGGCGCGCAGCTCATTGCGCGCGCCCTGCAGGTCATCGAGGCGCTGCTGCTGGTTATCCCGGTTCTCCTGCAGCTCGGCCGCCAGCGCCGCACATTCCGCGGTCAGCCGGCGCAGCTCGGCTTCGTTGCGGTCACGCTGCTGACTCCAGGATTGCGCGGCCTCGCGGGCGATCTGCCGCTCCTGCTGCAGCAGCTCGTTTTCCCGGCGCAGGCCGGCCAGCTCGGTCTGCTGCTCGACCTTGATCTCGCTGACCTCGGCCAGCTCCGCACGGCAGGCATCGAGTTGCGCCAGCAGACCGGCCTGGCTCAGTTGCGCGTGCTCCAGGCGCTCCTGCAGCAGCGCCTGCTCGCCCTGCTCGCGGGCCAGTCGGCGCTGCAGCGACCAGAGCGTAGCCAACAGCGGAACCAGCGCGACGACGGCGCCGATGGCGAGAGAAAGGGGATCGATTGGCATAGACGCTCCGTGCTTGACCGCCGAGCAGTATACCCAGCCAGGGCTCTACACAGGGCCAGCACGCAGTCAGCGCGACAGGCGCTCCAGCTCCAGCTGGGCGCAACGATCGCCGGCACGAGCCGCCTGGCGCAGCAGCTCGAGGCCGATACGACGATCGCGAGTATTGCCGCAGTCGCGGCAGAGCAACCGACCCAGGCGGCTTTGCGCCTGCACGCAGCCTTTGCGCGCGGGCTGCTTGAGCAGGTTGCCGGCGATACGCTTGACGCTGGGAGTTTGTCCCAGACGTGGACTGTCGAGCAGCCAGAGCGCAACGCGCATGGGCAGACGAGCAGAGGCGGAACGAGGTGCAGGGGCCGAAGAAGGTAAAACGCGAGGCATAGATAACGGGGGGTGGCTGCCGGGGCGCGCCACTCTACTCCTTTTTTACCGAAGGTAAAGTCTTGCCTGGCAGACGGATTTTCGTTCCACAAAAGAGTTCCGCCACAATCCACAGAAGCTGTGGATAACTCCGTGAACAACTTGCGCGAAAGGGCTGCCAGGCCCGATGCCTCGGGGCTCCGAGACAAACTGTCGATTTTTTCACCAACGAAAAAAATGCATATTTTTCATTGACTTAAAAATCAAGCACGAAAAATCAAACGTTTAGCAACGTTTCTGACAGTGATGTAACAGCCTGCTTCAGCATTGTGCACAACTCGCTGCGACATATCCGCGCAGCGCTCTGTTTCGGGGCATTCAAACGCCCCATGCAGCCCTCATGCGGGGCTGCGATGACCTCCCCCTGCACCACAAACTGCGCTCAGCGAAACGGCCTTCGTCGATCCGCTTGTTCAGGCAGCTCGCCCGCAAGGTCGAGCGCGGGCGACGGCCAGAGGCGCGCATCGGCTTGGCACTCTCTGGAGCATGGGGTACCGTCCCGCAACGGCACCTGGCAAGGAGAACTCATGAGCCGCCGGCGTTTCTGGCTGGGCATCTGCGTGGCGCTTGCGGTGCTGTTATCGCTGCTGGCCTGCTACGCCACCTATCGCGTGCAGCAGTTGCTCGACGAGCACGATGTCGAGCTCCACTGGCAGGGTTCGAGCCTCAGCTGGCGAGGCCTGCAGCTGCGCGAAGTGAGCCTGGTGCGGCGCCAGGATGGCGAACTGTACGCCCGTGCCGAGCAGTTGCAACTCCAGTGGCTGGCCAGCGAAGCGCCGCGCTATCGCCTGGTCGCACAGGGGCTGCGGGTGGACTGGCAGCCGGCGCCGACAAAGGCAGAAAACCCGACCACCAGCGACCTCGACACCCCCCTTCAGACAGTATCGGCTGCCCTGCCCTGGCTGCCGCGGCGGGTCGAGCTACGTGACGTCCAGGCGCAGCTGCCCTGCGCCCGCGGCCGTTGCGCGCTCGCCGGCGACCTCGACCTGCAGCGTGTGGGCGATGCCCTGCAGCTGCGCGTGCGACTGCTGCGCGAACGCCACAGCGCCATCCTGCAGGCGCACCTGCAGGGACTCGACGGCGCCCTGGACAGCGCGCGCCAGCTGCAGATGACGCTGCACCTCGACGATCAGCAGCAGATGGAGCTGCGCAGCGATCTGGTTGCGCAAGACGATGCACTGCAATGGCAAGGTGACCTGCTGCTGGCACCGTTACAGGAGATCGCCTGGGTCGCCGCCTGGCTGGGCGAATGGACGCCACTCGATGCTGCCAGCCTGCCGGTAACGCCGCAGCAGGCCGGCGTCATCGCCCAGTGGCAGTTGCAGCTGCCGCAGGCCACCCGCCCATTCGGCGATCTGCTGGGTGCACCCGGTTGGCTGCGTGTCGACGCCCAGCTGCCGCAACCCTGGCCGCTGCCCGGCGTCGGCCTGATCAGCGGCGAACTGCAGCTCGACCTGCGCAACGCGACGGGCGCCTGGCAGGCGCGCAAGCTGCACGGCAACCTGCAGCTCGATACCCAGGACGCCCCCTGGCTGGCGGCACTGCCGGCCGGTGTGCGCGCGCACCGTCTGCAGCTGCAATTGCTGCCACTGGCGAGCAGCGCGGATGACGAGCTGGCCCTGCAACTGCAGCTCGCCGCAGAGGGGGCGCTCGAGGTGCAGGCCCGTGCCGAGCTTGGCCTGAAGCAGACGCGCGACTGGGCGCTGCAGGTCCGTCAGCTGCAGCTCGATGCCCGCAGCAAGCGCGTGGACCTGAGCGACAGTCGCGCCGATGGCTTGCGTCTGAATCTCGCGCTTGGCGGCCAGGCCACGGCGCAGCAGCTGCAACTGACAATGGCCGGCAACTCGCACCTGGAGATCCAGCGCCTGCGTAGCGCCGAGGTGATAGTGCAGCAAGCCCGCTTGAGCCTCGCCGGCCTCGTCCTGGCCGGCGCGCCACAGGCCCCGACCCTGTCCGGCCCGCTGGCGCTGCGCGTGCAGAGCCTGCAGCAGCCGCAGCTGCTGACACAGGCCTGGCAGTGGCAGGGCCGGCTGGCGGCCAACGCGAGCCAGCAGAAACTCGATGGCGCCCTGCTGGCCGACTCGGGCCTGAGCCTGGCACTGGGCCTGAACCATGCGGCTGACGGGCTGGAACTGAACGCCAGGCTCGATGAAATCTTCCTGCGCGCCGGCAATCCGCTGCCGCAGACGCTGACCAACTGGCCGCCGCTGCTGACCCTGGACAACGGCCGCATGCAGGGCGACGCCACGTTGCGCCTGCCCGCCAACAGGCCCCTGCAACTGGCGGCACGCCTCAATGGCAAGGGCCTGGCCGGGATCTACGACCGCAGCACCCTGAGCGGTATCGACGCCGAGCTGCAACTGCAGCTGGACGGCGATCGGCTGCGTCTCGACCTGCCGCAGCTGAGTGCCCGTCAGCTCGACCCCGGCATCGAACTCGGCCCGTTGCATCTGCAGGCCAGCTACCAGGCCAGCCTGCGGCGACCGCTGGCCGGCAGCCTGACGCACCAGCGCGCCGAGCTGGGCGTGCTGGGTGGCAGCCTGAGCCTGGCGCCGGCGACCTGGGCACTGCAGGAGCCCAGCCAGTTGCTACCGCTGAAGCTCAGCGGCCTGGACCTGCAACAGCTGTTTCGCGTCTATCCGGCCGAAGGCCTGTCCGGCAACGGACTGATCGACGGCACCCTGCCGCTGCGCCTGGGTGAGGCCATCAGTATCGAGCAGGGTCTGATCGAAGCCAGGCCGCCGGGAGGGCAACTGCGCTTTCAGTCGCCACGCATCCGTGCCATGGGCCAGGCCAACCCCGGCATGAAACTGGTCACCGACGCGCTGGAAGACTTCCACTACGATCTGCTCAGCAGTAGCGTCGACTATGATCAGTCCGGCACACTGCGCCTCGGTATGCGTCTACATGGACAGAACCCGGCCATCGAGAAAGGCCGGCCCATCCACTTCAACATCAACCTGGAAGAAGACGTTCCGGCCCTGCTGGCCAGTCTGCAGCTGACCGACAAGGTCAGTGGCATCATCCAGCAACGGATTCAGCAATGGATGCGCCAGCGTGTCCCCCAAGAAGCAAAGGAGTAGCGCCATGCGCACGTACCGCCTCCTCGCAGTCCTGAGCCTGGGGCTGCTGTGCCTGGCCTGTACCCCGACGGTACAACTGGCCATGCCCAACGAGCCGATCAACATCAACCTCAACGTCAAGGTCGAGCACGAAATCTACATCAAGGTGGACAAGGCTCTGGACAGTGTATTCAGCGAAGGCAGCGGCCTGTTCTAAGGAGAAAGGCGATGATCCGTTACATTTCGACCCTGTTGCTGGCATTGAGCCTGAGCCTGCCGGCCCACGCACTGAACCTCAACCAGGCCATGAGTGCACTCGGCGAGGCCAAGAGCAGCGGCCAGCTGGGCGAGCAACCCAACGGCTACCTCGGCGTGGTCAAGCCCGGTGGCCAGGCTGAGGAAATCGCCCGCCTGATCAACCAGGCGCGCCGCGCCGAATACCAGAAGGTGGCGCAGGACAACGGCATCAGCCTGAGCGACGTGGAAGCCATCGCCGGCAAGAAGGCCATCGAGCGCACGCCGAAGGGACAGTTCATCCAGCTCAATGGCCAGTGGCTGCAGAAGTGACGTAGGGTGTCGCGGGGCCGCCCAGGCCGTCCGCACCGGCGCTCTCGGATTCATTACCCGCAGAAACGAAAGAACCCGCCTAGGCGGGTTCTTTTTTGCGAAGGCAGCGATCAGGCGCCGGCTTTGCTCACGGCATCCTTGATCAGGGTCTGCAGTTCACCCTTCTCGTACATCTCGGTGAGGATGTCGCTGCCACCGACCAGTTCGCCAGCCACCCACAGCTGCGGGAAGGTCGGCCAGTTGGCGTACTTCGGCAGGTTGGCGCGGATTTCCGGATTCTGCAGGATGTCGACGTAGGCGAACTTCTCGCCGCAACCCATCACCACCTGGGCGGCACGGGCGGAGAAGCCACACTGCGGCGCGTTGGGCGAGCCTTTCATGTACAGCAGAACGGTGTTGTTGGCGATCTGCTCTTTGATGGTTTCGATGATATCCATGGGGCACCTCAGCATAGAC
>Ga0114984_1000212_pt1 | contig 23675 bp, 23 predicted proteins | sample Shrwel1BS1Day1_FD_96987 | JGI IMG/M metagenome (GOLD analysis project Ga0114984, IMG submission 96987) | Subsurface microbial communities from deep shales in Ohio, USA - Utica-3 well 1 S-1-Day1 | ecosystem: Environmental > Aquatic > Deep subsurface > Shale gas/oil reservoir > Produced water/Flow...
ACCGGCCTGACCGCCTGCGTGGTCGCCGCGCTGTTTCTGCTCAGCCTGTTCTTCGCCCCGCTGGCCGGCTCGGTACCGGCCTACGCCACCGCCCCGGCGCTGCTGTTCGTCGCCGTGCTGATGATGAGCGCCCTGGCGCAGATCGACTGGGACGACCTGACCGTCGCCGCCCCGGTGGTGGTCGCCGCCCTGGCCATGCCGCTGACCTTCTCCATCGCCAACGGCATCGCCTTCGGCTTCATCGCCTGGACCGCGGTCAAGGTGCTGTCCGGCCGCTGGCGTGAACTGAACCCGGCGATGTGGGTGCTCTCTGCCCTGTTCATCGTCAAGCTGGCCTACTTCGCCTGATCAGCACACAAGGTAGGCGGCAACGGGTGTAGGGTGGACATCGCTTTTCATGTCCACCGATACCTTCTCTCCGGCCACACAAACGGCGGATGAAAAAAGCGTCATCCACCCTACGACACTGCTTCGCGAGTACGCCCTACGCTGCGCTGACTCTGTTCTGAAGGGTTATCGGTGGGCTGAAGCCCACCCTACGCGGCCGCTTCGCAAGTACGTCCTACGCCGCGCCCGGGGTACCCTGAGTAGGGTGGGCCGGGCGGCGTTCCGCTTCAGCCCACCATACCCACGCGTCCTCCCTATGCGTCCCGCGCCACCAATGATCGACGACAACGCCACGCCAGCAGCGGAATCGCTACAATGGCGCCCCGTTTTCCTGCCCCATGAGTGACCGATGAGCCGCCCCGCATTCGACCCCGCCACCTACGACGCTCAACTCGCCGAGAAGAAGGCCCGCCTGGTCGAACTGCTGGCGCCCTTCGCCGCTCCCGAGCCCGAGGTATTCGAATCGCCGCGCGAGCATTACCGCATGCGCGCCGAGTTCCGCCTGTGGCGTGAAGACGGTCAACGCCACTACGCCATGTTCGCCCCGGGCGACAAGCACATGCCGATCCTGCTCGACGACTTCCCCATCGCCAGCCGGCGCATCAACGAACTGATGCCGCGTCTGCGCGCCGCCTGGCAAGCCAGCGAAACGCTGTCGTTCAAGCTGTTCCAGGTGGAATTTCTCACCACCCTGGCTGGCGATGCGCTGATCACCCTGGCATACCATCGCCCGCTGGACGAGGCATGGCAGGCCGCGGCGGAAAAACTGGCCGCCGAGCTGAACGTCAGCCTGGTCGGCCGCTCCCGTGGCCAGCGCCTGGTGATCGGTCGCGACTACGTGGAAGAAGAATTGAGCGTAGCCGGACGCACGTTCCGCTATCGCCAGCCGGAAGGCGCCTTTACCCAGCCCAACGGCCGGGTGTGCGAAAAGATGCTCGGCTGGGCCCATGACGTGCTCGGCGAGCGTGATGACGATCTGCTGGAGCTGTACTGCGGCAATGGCAACTTCACCCTGCCGCTGGCTACCCGCGTACGCCACGTGCTGGCCACCGAGATCAGCAAGACCTCGGTGAACGCCGCCCTGGCCAACCTGGCTGATAACAGCGTGAGCAACGTCGAGCTGGTGCGCCTGTCCGCCGAGGAGCTGACCCAGGCGCTGAACGAGGTGCGCGCCTTCCGCCGCCTGGCCGGCATCGACCTGAAAAGCTATGCGTTCGGCAGCGTCTTCGTCGATCCGCCGCGCGCAGGCATGGACCCGGACACCTGCGAACTGACTCGCCGTTTCCAGCGCATCCTGTACATCTCCTGCAACCCGGAAACCCTGGCCGCCAACATCGCCCAGCTCAATGACACTCACAAGATCACGCGCTGCGCGCTGTTCGACCAGTTCCCCTACACCCACCATATGGAAGCGGGTGTGTTGCTGGAACGGCGCTGAGCCCCCTCGCCGCCTGGATGCAATCCGAGATTTGCCTGCAGGATCGCATCCGGGCTACGGCTCAGCGTGACAAGCCGCGCAGCGCCCACCAGGCCAGTGCAGCCGAAACCGCTTCGAGCAACAGGGCATAGAGGTTGAAGGTCTGCTGCGCGCCACCGTCCAGCCACAGCCCGGCGAGGCGCGCCAGGGCCAGCACGCCGTACAGCAGCACCAGCAGGATCAGCGCCGGACGCAGCAGGTCCAGACGCAGCAGCGCCATCACCAGATAGGCCGCCAGCCCCAGCTGCAGCCCGCCATAGTAGGCCCGTACTTCGGTGACCGCGGCGTTGCCCATCAGCAGTGCGCCGCTGAAGCTGGCCATTTCCTCAGGACGGATGAAATAGGCCAGCCCCAGTACGCCGAGCGCGGCGATCTGGATCAGCAGGACGATTCGAGCGAACAGCATTGGCGAGCTCCATTCATTGGCCACTCACGCAGCATAGGCGCCACCTGTCGCGACGCATAGTCGCAAGCACTTGGGCCGTGTCTGTCGCGGCGCTATGCTGAGCTCTAGTTCATCAGGAGTCCTGCCATGCGTCGTTCCCTGCTCGCCCTCTGCCTCTTCACCAGCCTGGCCCAGGCCGGCGAAGCCCTGACCATCGATGTGCATCGCGATGCCAACTGCGGCTGCTGCAAGGCCTGGATCGATCACCTGCAGGACAACGGTTTCACCGTCAACGACCATGTCGAAGCCGACATGAGCGCGGTCAAACAGAAGCTTGGCGTGCCGCCGCGGCTGGCCTCCTGTCACACCGGGGTGATCGACGGCAAGTTCGTCGAAGGCCATGTGCCGGCCGCCGACATTCTCAAGCTGCGCCAGCGCCCGGACCTGATCGGCGCCGCCGTGCCCGGCATGCCCATGGGCTCGCCCGGCATGGAGTACGGCGACCGGGTCGATGCCTACCAGGTGATCGGCCTGGACAGCCAACGCCAGGACGTCGTGCTGAGCGACTATCCGGGCAACTGAACACACAACGGCACTGATCAGGGGAGCGAGCGATGCGCTGGCAACGCGGCAGACGCAGCGACAACGTGGTGGACGCGCGCGGCCGCACCGGCAGGCGCGTGGGCGGCGGCCTGAGCCTGGGCGGTGTGGCGCTGGTGGTCATCGTCAGCCTGATGATGGGCCAGGACCCGCTGCAGATTCTCGGCCAGATCGCCGGCCAGGCCACCCAGCCCCAGGTCGGCCAGGCAGGCGGCGTACCGGCCGCCAATGACCAGCAACGCGAGTTCGTCCGCGCCATTCTCGGCGACACCGAAGACACCTGGCGCGAGCTGTTCCAGCGCGCCGGCCAGCAGTATCGCGACCCGCAACTGGTGCTGTTTTCCGGCGGCGTGAACTCGGCCTGCGGCTCCGCCAGCTCGGCGGTCGGCCCCTTCTACTGTCCAGGCGATCAGCGGGTGTACCTCGACATGACCTTCTTTCGCGAGATGGAGCAGCGCTTCGCCGCCGCCGGCGACTTCGCCCAGGCCTACGTGATCGCGCATGAGGTCGGCCACCATGTGCAGACGCTGCTGGGCGTGTCGGCCAAGGTCAATGCGGCGCGCCAGCGCGGCGAGCGGGTCGAAGGCGACGGCGGCCTGCTGGTACGCCAGGAACTGCAGGCCGACTGCCTGGCCGGAGTCTGGGCGCATCACGCGCAGCGCCGGCATGACTGGCTGGAGGCGGGCGACCTGGAAGAGGCACTGAATGCCGCCAGCGCCATCGGCGATGATCGCCTGCAAAAGCAGGCGCGCGGTCAGGTAGTGCCGGACGCCTTCACTCACGGCACCTCGCAGCAGCGCGTGCGCTGGTTCAGCACCGGCTTCGAGAGCGGCCAGCCGGGGCGCTGCGACACATTCAAGGCGGCTCGTCTGTAACGCGTCTGGTCAGGCCACGAAGCGCTTGCTCCACCAGGCAAACCCACAGGCAGCAGCGCCGCACAGGGCAATCACCAACGCCATGGGCATGGCCGAACCATCATGCAGGAAGGCCACCAGCGCCGACGCACTGGCCGCCACGCTGAATTGCATGCTGCCCAGCAACCCGGATGCGCTACCGGCATGTCGCCCCTGCCCGGCCATGGCGCAGGCCGTGGCGTTGGGCAGCACGCAGCCGAGGCTGGCGACGCAGATGAACAGCGGCACCATCAGCGGCCACAGCTGCGGCGGCTGCCACAAGGCCAGTGCCAGCAGGCACAGGCCGCTGATCAGATACACCAGCACCATGCGCCGCAACCACAGCGCCGGGCCGCCGCTGCGCACCAGGCGCGCGTTGACCTGCGCCATGAGCACGAAGCCCGCCGCGTTGCTGCCGAACAACCAGCCGTAATGCTCGGCCGGCACGCCGTACAGCTCGATGAAGACGAAAGGCGAGCCGGCGATGTAGGCGAACATGCCGGCTATGGCCACGCCGCCGGCCAGACTGTAGCCCACGAAGGGTGCGTTACCCAGCAGCGCGCGGTACTGGCCGAAGGCGCCGCTCAGCGGCGCCGGTTGCAGGTGTTGCGGGCGGGTTTCCGGCAGCCACAGCAGCACCGCCAGCAGGCACAGCCCGGCGAAGATCGCCAGGCTGTGGAAGATCGACGGCCAGCCCAGGGTCCCCAGCAACAGCCCGCCGCCCAGCGGCGCAAGAATCGGCGCCAGGCCCATTACCAGCACCAGTTGCGAGAACACCTTGGCCGAAGCCAGCGGATCGCACAGGTCGCGCACCACTGCGCGGGTAATGACCATGCCGGCACAGCCGCCCAGGGCCTGCACGAAGCGCGCCCCGATCAGCCATTCCAGGCTTGGCGCCAGCGCGCAGGCCAGCGAGGCCAGGGTGAACAGCGCCACCCCCGCCAGCAGCGGCACGCGGCGGCCGTAGCGGTCCGCCAGCGGGCCGTAGAACAGCTGGCCGATGGCGATGCCGACGAAGTAGGCCGCCAGCGACAGCTGCACATGTTCGACATCGGTGGCGAACTGCTGCGCCAGGGTGGGGAAGCTCGGCAGGTAGAAATCGATGGCCAAGGGGCCGAAGGCGCTCAGCGCGCCGAGAATCAGGAGCGTTCTCAGGTTCATGAAGAGTCCGGACTATTGTTAGCCGGCTAATCATCTCACCGACCAGGCCACTCGCGAAAGCGCAGGCCGCCGAACGACGGCCTGCGTCCATCAATGCGGTTGTTCCGCTTCCCCGGTCCGGCCGCGACGGCTCAGGCGCTGCGCACCGGTCTCCACCAGCAGGTAGAACATCGGGATGAGAAAGGTGGCCAGCAGCGTGGCCGCGAGCATGCCGCCGATCACACCGGTGCCGATGGAGTGGCGGCTGGCCGAGCCAGCCCCGGAGCTGATCGCCAGCGGCACGCAACCGAGGATGAAGGCCAGCGAGGTCATCACGATGGGGCGGAAACGCAGCTTGGCCGCCTCCAGCGCCGAGTCGAAGATGCCCTTGCCTTCGGCGCGCAGCAGCACGGCGAACTCGACGATGAGGATGGCGTTCTTCGCCGCCAGACCGATCAGGGTGACCAGGCCGACCTGGAAGTACACGTCGTTCTGGATGCCGCGCAGCCACACGGCAAGAATCGCCCCGAACACCGCGAAGGGCACCGCGGTGACCACCGCCAGCGGCAACGTCCAGCGCTCGTACTGCGCGGCCAGGATCAGGAATACCAGGATCAGGCCGAAGACGAAGGCCTGGGCGCCCGAGCCCTGGGTCGCCAGTTCCTGATAGGCCGAACCGATCCAGCCCAGGCTGTAGTCCTCGCCGAGCACCTCGTCTGCCACCGCCTGCATGGCCGCCAGCGCCTGCCCCGAGCTGTAACCGGGCGCAGGGCCGCCGAGTACCTTGGCCGAGGGATAGACGTTGAAACGGTCATAGGAATCCGGCCCGAGGATGCGCCGCACCCGCAGCAGGGTCGACAGCGGCACCAGATCGCCGCTGCTGGAACGGACGTAGACCTGGCCCAGATCCTCCGGCTTGCGGCGGAACTCCGACTCGGACTGCAGGCTGACCTGCCAGGTACGCCCGAAGAGGGTGAAGTCGTTGACGTAGTAGCTGCCGAAGGTGGCCTGCATGGCGGTGAACACGTCGCTGACGCTCACGCCGAGAGCGCGGGTCTTGGTGCGGTCCAGATCGATGTAGTACTGCGGCACGTTGGCGCTGAAGGTGCTCTGCACCCCGGCCAGTTCGGGGCGCCGGCTGGCAGCCTGGACGAAGGCCTGCACCTTCTCGCCGAGCTGCTCGACGCTGCCGCCTGAGCGATCCTGAATGTAGGACTCGAAGCCGCCGGTGGTGCTCATGCCGGTGATCGGCGGCGGGTTGAACGACAGTACCAGGCCGTCCATCTGCGCGGCGCCCATGCCCATGAACTCGCGGGTCAGGTTGCGCGCATCGAGCTCCGGCGTAGTGCGCTCGCTCCAGTCCTTGAGCGGCACGAAGGACACCCCGGCGTTGCTGCGCACACCAAAGGTGAGCACGTCGAAACCGGCGAAGGTCACCACGTCCTGCACCGCCGGGTGTTCCATCAGCTGCTGGCTCACCGCGCCGCTCAGGGCCTCGGTGCGGTTGAGCGAAGCCGCTGGCGGCAGGTAGTAGGCGTTGATCACGTAGCCCTGATCCTCGTCGGGCACCAGCGAGCCGGGCACCCTTGCGAACAGCAGCATGATCAGCGCGATCATGCCGCCGAACAGCAGCAGGCCGATCAGCGAGCGCTTGAGGAAGAAGCGCACCCCGGCGCCATAGCCCTCGGTGGCCTTGTCGAAGAAGCGGTTGAAGGCGCGGAAGGGCGCCGCCGGCTCATGATGGCCAGGCTTGAGCAGCAGCGCGCAGAGTGCGGGGGAAAGGGTCAGGGCGACGATCCCGGAAATCACCACCGACACCGCGATGGTGATCGCGAACTGCTTGTACATTTGCCCGGCCAGACCGCCGAGAAAGCCCACCGGCACGAATACCGCGCAAAGCACCAGGACGATGGCGATGATCGGCCCGGTGACCTCCTCCATCGCCTTGATCGAGGCGTCCCGCGCATTCAGGCCCTGGGTGCGCATCACCCGCTCGACGTTTTCGATCACCACGATGGCGTCGTCCACCACGATGCCGATGGCCAGCACCATACCGAACAGGGTCAGCAGGTTGATGGAAAAACCCAGCAGGTACATGCCGGCGAAGGTGCCGACCAGCGACACCGGAATCGCCAGCACCGGAATCAGCGTGGCGCGCCAGTTCTGCAGAAAGATGAACACCACCAGCACCACCAGCACCAGCGCCTCGAAGAAGGTGTGGATCACCTCCTCGATGGACACCTGGACGAACTTGGTGGTGTCGTAGGGAATCTTGTAGGCGATGCCTTCGGGGAAGCGCTTGCTCAGGCGCTCCATGGTGCGCTGCACCGCCTCGGCGGTATCCAGGGCGTTTGCACCGGGCTGCAGGTAGATGCCGAAGGCGGCGTTCTGCTGGCCATTGAGGGTGGTGACCAGCGAGTAGTCCTGCGCCCCCAGTTCGACCCGCGCCACGTCCCTGAGCAGCAGGCTGGCGCCGGTAGCATCGGTGCGCAGGATGACGCTTTCGAACTCTTTGGGATCGGTGAAGCGGCCCTGGGTGGTGACCGTGTAGGTGAAGTCCTGCGGCTCCTTCAGCGGCTGCTGGCCGAAACTGCCGGCGGCGAACTGCGAGTTCTGCTCGCGGATGGCGTTCACCACATCGGTAGGCGTGAGGTTGTACTGCGCCAGCTTGTCCGGGCGCAGCCAGATGCGCATGGAGTAATCCTTGGAGCCGAACTGGCTGGCATCGCCCACACCCTTGAGGCGTTTGAGCTCGTCGATGACGTTGATCAGCGCGTAGTTGCTGATGAAGATCGGGTCACGCGAGCCATCCGGCGAGTAGAGGGTAATCACCTGGAGAATGTCGGAGGACTTCTTCTCCACCTTCACGCCCTGGCGGCGCACCTCCTCTGGCAACTTGGCCAGCGCCGCCTGCACCTTGTTGTTGACGTTGATGGTGGCCTGATCGGGGTCGGTACCCACTTCGAAATACACCGTCAGGCTCATCGCCCCGCTGCTGGAGGAGTTGGACAGCTGGTAGATCATGTTCTCGACGCCATTGATCGCCTGCTCCAGCGGCGCCGCCACGGTCTCGGCGATCACCTGCGAACTGGCGCCGGGATAGGCGGCAGAAACCGAGACCTGAGGCGGCAGGATTTCCGGGTACTGGGCGATGGGCAGCGCGCGCATGGCAGCCAGGCCCGCCAGCACGATGACGATGGAAATGACGGTGGCGAATACCGGGCGATCGATGAAGAAGCGCGAGATCATGGCCTTTACTCCTGAGCCGGGGTCTGGGCCGTGGCCGCCTTCGCCTCCTCGACCTGCACCGGGCTGTCCGGTCGTACCTTGGCCAGGCCGTCGACTATCACCCGCTCGCCATCGCTGACGCCGGCCAGGATCACCCAGCGCCCGCCCGCCGTGTCACCGGTGGTGACCTGGCGCATGCGTGCCACACCCTGCTCGTCCACCACGTAGACGAAGGTACCGCGCGGCCCCTGAGCGACGGCACGTTCCGGTACGGTGACGGCGTTGGGACGGGTCAGCCCCTTGACCCGCACTCGCACGAATTGCCCCGGCAGCAGCTTCTGCTCGGGGTTGGGCACCACGCCACGGGCACTGACGGTGCCGGTGCCGCGATCGATCAGGCTGTCGGTGAAATCCACCTCACCCGCGGTCGGATAGGCCGAGCCATCACCGAAATACACGTCGACGCTGAGCTTGCCGCTGCTCGGTGGCACCAGGCTGCCCTCGGACAGCTCGCGACGCAGGCGTTCGGCCTCCGCATCCGGATAGGCAAAGTTGACGAAGATCGGGTCGAGCTGGGTGATCTGCGTCAGCAGGCTGGCACTGGGGTCGCCAGCGACGATCAGGCTGCCTTCGGAGACGCTTTCCTTGCTGGTGATGCCGGTGATCGGCGCCTTCACCGTGGTGTAGTCGAGGTCGATCTGGCGCGACTGCACCTCGGCCTGGGCCGCCTCGATATTGGCCTTGCTCTGCTCAAAATTGGACACCGCGTTGTCCAGCTCGCTCTCGCTGGCGAAGCCCTTCTTCTGCAGTTCACGGATGCGCTTGAGGTCGCGATCGGTCTGCCGAAAGCGCGCCTGTTCCTGTGCCAGCGCGCCCTTGGCGCGGGCCAAAGCGGCCTCGTAGGGGCGCGGGTCGATGCGAAACAGCACCTGATCCTTCTGCACTCGACTACCCTCCTGGTAGGTGCGCTCCTGCAGGATGCCGCCGACCTGCGCCCTGACCTGCACCTCGCGATAGCCGGCCGTGCGCGCGGGATACTCCAGCACGATGGGCAACTCCCCGGCCTTGATCCGCTCGACCGTTACCGCCACAGGTGGCGCCTCGGCGGCCTGAGCGCCCAACGCGCCGACAAGGATTGCAGACAGGCAGATACGATCGAGGCGAACGAACGGCATGAGGCATCCTCTCCATGGCCAGACGCAGGTCAGCAGCGACGCAACGGAGCCCCACCAGCAGGTGGGGCAAAATCGGTAAACTCGGCACCTTCTGAGCCTAGTTCCAATTAACCGGAGCGCCATGCGTAAAACCAAAGAAGAGGCGGAGAAAACCCGCTACGCCATCCTCGCCGCAGCCGAACAGTTGTTCCTCGAGCGCGGTGTCGCCCATACCAGCCTCGAGCACATCGCCAGGCATGCCGGGGTGACGCGCGGGGCGGTCTACTGGCACTTCCAGAACAAGGCGCACCTGTTCCACGAAATGCTCAACCAGGTACGCCTGCCGCTGGAGCCGCTGGCCCAGCAACTGGCGGCAGTCGACGGCCTGTCATCGCTGCAGCTGCTGCGCGATCTGTGCATCGAGGCCATGGCCAATCTGGTGCTGGATGAGCAGCGCCGACGCATCCTCACCGTGCTGCTGCGCCGCTGCGAATTCACCGAGGAGCTGCGCGAGGCCGAGGAGCGCCACGAAACCTTCGTCAACCAGTTCATCGCCCTGTGCGAACAGCAGTTCGCCCTGCCGACAGTGCAGGCGCACCTGCAGCCCGGCATCACTCCGCGCCTGGCTTCGCGCACGCTGCACGCGCTGCTCGTCGGCCTGTTCAGCGACTGGCTGCGCGACCCCAACCTGTTCGACGCCCAGACCGACACCCCGGCGATGATCGACAGCTGCTTTCGCGGCCTGCTGCGGCAATGGCCCTAGGCGAACCCTGCACCTAGGCCGGCTCGACCTGGTAACCCTCTTCGCGGATAGCCGCCTCTATCCGCTCGGCCTCCAGGCTACTTTCCACACGCACCAGCCCCGCGGCCAGATCGACCTCCACCCTGGCCGTCGGCTCCAGCGCCTGAATCGCCTGGGTGACGGCCCGCGAGCAATGACCGCACGACATTCCGCTAACCTTGAACTGCTGCATCTGCTGACTCCTTGAAGCGATGGACGATGGGTGTAGTCTCGACCTTGTCACGATGGCAAGGTCAAGCCCTGCCTCATTCGTCTGCTCCGGCTTCTGCACGAGGATCACCGCCATGCGCCTGCCCTTTCCCGCCCTCGCTCTGCTGCTGGCGCCCCTGGCCCTGGCAGAACCCCTGGCCCCGTTGCCGACCACGACCCAGGGCGAGGGCTACGCGGTGCTGATCGTCTCGCGCGAGCGTCTGGAGGTGGCGACCACCTGCGAGGTCGCCCTGTATCTGTATGACCAGATGGCTGCGCGTCTGCACCAGGGCCAGTCGGTGTCCTTCAACCTGCCACCGGGCAAGGTCACGCTGCGCCTCGGCCTGACGGGCACCGGCCCGTGCCAGGACGGCATCGCCCAGCTGAAAGGACAGGCGCTGGAGCTGACTGCCGGCGAAGTGCGCCGCTACCGCATCGCCATGGGCAGCGACGGTCTGCGACTGCATGCCGCGCCTGCGCTGAACTGAAGGCTTGACCTTGCCATGGGGTCAAGGTTGATCCTGTAACCATGAGTGCTGTTACAGGGAGCCGAACCATGACCACCTTCGACCTGCCGATCCAGGGCATGACCTGTGCCAGTTGCGCCGGACGTGTCGAACGCGCACTGCGCAAGCTGCCACAGGTGACCAGCGCCAGCGTCAACCTGGCCAGCGAGCAGGCTCGCGTCGAAGCGCCGGGCGCCAGCCTGACGCAGCTGATCGCCGCCATCGAGGACGCAGGCTACGCCGTGCCCAGCCAGCCGCTGGAACTGGGCATCGAGGGTATGACCTGCGCCAGCTGCGCCGGCCGTATCGAACGCGCCCTGCACAAGGTACCCGGCATCGCCCAGGTGGCGGTCAACCTGGCCGACGAGAAGGCTCACCTGCAGGTGCTCGCCGGTTTCGATCCGCAGCAGGCCGTGAAGGCCGTGGTCGCTGCCGGATACCAAGCCACCCTGCCCGACGCTCGCCCGAGCGCGGACGACGCACAGCGTCGCCTGCGCCGCGAGCGCCTGACGCTGCTGGCGGCCATCGCCCTGACCCTGCCGCTGGTGCTGCCGATGCTGGTCGAGCCCTTCGACCTGCACTGGATGTTGCCGGCCTGGCTGCAGTTCCTGCTCGCCACACCGGTGCAGTTCATCTTCGGCGCACGCTTCTATCGCGCCGCCTGGCAGGCTCTCAAGGCGCGTGCCGGCAACATGGATCAACTGGTGGCCATCGGCACCAGCGCCGGCTACGGCCTGAGCCTGTATCAATGGGCGGTGACGCCGCCTGGCGGCATGCCGCACCTGTATTTCGAGGCCTCGGCGGTGATCATCAGCCTGATCCTGCTCGGCAAGTACCTGGAAAGCCGCGCCAAGCGCCAGACCGCCAGCGCCATCCGCGCCCTGCAGGCGCTGCGCCCGGATCGCGCCGTGCGCCTGAGCGACGGCCGCGAGGAAAACGTGGCCATCGAAGCCCTGGCGCTCGGCGACCTGGTGCTGGTCAAACCGGGCGAACGCTTTCCGGTGGACGGGCGCGTCGCGCAGGGCCACAGCCACGCCGACGAGGCGCTGATCAGCGGCGAAAGCCTGCCGGTGGCCAAGCAGCCGGGCGACAGGGTCACCGCCGGCGCCATCAACGGTGAAGGCCGCCTGCTGGTGGAAACCACCGCCCTGGGCGCGGAAACCGTGCTGGCGCGCATCATCCGCCTGGTGGAGGACGCCCAGGCGGCCAAGGCGCCGATCCAGAAGCTGGTGGACAAGGTCAGCCAGGTCTTCGTCCCGGCGGTGCTGCTGATCGCCCTGGCCACGCTTCTGGGCTGGCTGGCACTCGGCGCACCGCTGGAAAACGCCCTGCTCAACGCAGTGGCGGTGCTGGTGATCGCCTGCCCCTGCGCGCTGGGCCTGGCCACGCCGACCGCGATCATGGCCGGCACCGGCGTCGCCGCGCGCCACGGCATCCTGATCAAGGACGCCGAAGCGCTGGAAGTGGCCCACGCCGTCGACACCATCGCCTTCGACAAGACCGGCACCCTCACCGAAGGCAAGCCGCGCATTGTCCATATCGGCCTGGCCGAGGCCAGCGAGGACGAACTGCTGCGCCTGGCCGGCGGCCTGCAGCAGGGCAGCGAGCATCCCCTGGCCAAGGCCGTGCTGCAACGCTGCGCCGAACGACAGATCGCCCTGCCCGCGCTCAGCGATAGCCGCGCCCTGCCCGGCCGCGGCATCGCCGGCACGCTGGATGGACGTGCGCTGCAGTTGGGCAGCCATCGCCTGCTCGACGAGCTGCACCTGCCAAGCGGTCCGCTGGCCGAATCCGCCCGCTCATGGGAGGCCGAAGGCCGCACCCTGTCCTGGCTGATCGAAACCGGCGAGACGCCGCGTCTGCTGGGCCTGCTGGCCTTCGGTGACCAACTCAAGGAGGGCGCCGCACAGGCCATCGCCAAGTTGCGCGAACAGGGCATCGGCAGCCACCTGATCAGCGGGGACAACCCCGGCAGCGTCGCCGCCGTGGCCGCCACTCTGGGCATCGACCAACCCCACGCCCAGGTGCTGCCGGCGGACAAGGCGCGCCTGATCGGCGAACTGCGTCAACACGGCACCGTGGCCATGGTCGGCGACGGCATCAACGACGCCCCCGCACTGGCCGCCGCGGATGTCGGCATCGCCATGGGCGGCGGCACCGATGCCGCCATGCATGCGGCCGGCATCACCCTGATGCGCGGCGACCCACGCCTGGTGCCCGCCGCGCTGGAGATTAGCCGGCGTACCTACGCCAAGATCCGCCAGAACCTGTTCTGGGCCTTCATCTATAACCTGGTCGGCATTCCCCTGGCCGCCGCCGGCCTGCTCAACCCCATGTTCGCCGGCGCCGCCATGGCGCTGTCCAGCGTCAGCGTGGTGAGCAACGCCCTGCTGCTGACCCGCTGGCAACCGCAAGACCTCTAGCAGGGAACGACCCCGAACGCCTCGGCGCTTTTTTATGACCCGGCGCATAGTATGGGAATGCCATCATTGAACCGAAACGCCGTGTCCGGCACCCTTCAGGCCTCGCCCAACTCAAGGATGGAGGCCACGGCATGCTGGATGCCAACCAGGCGCATATCACCCTCGCCATTCCCGCCGTCGACAACGACCTGCAGGTACTGAGCTTCGAGGGGCGCGAAGCGCTCAACAAGCCCTACCGCTTCGATATCGAGCTGGTCAGCCAGCGCGCCGATCTCGACCTCGACGGCCTGATCAACCAGACCGCCTACCTGGCCTTCGGCCCGTCCGGCAAGGGCGTGCACGGTGTCATCTACGGCGTTACCCAGGGCGACTCGGGCAAGCGCCTGACGCGCTACCGCATCGACCTGCGCCCGACCCTCGCCTACCTCGGCCACAGCTTCGATCAGCGCATCTTCCAGAATCTGACCGCGCCGCAGATCATCGCCGCCGTACTCGAAGAACACGGCCTGCTCGACGGCACCGACTACCGCATGCAGTTCGGCCCCTACGTCTACCCCGAGCGGGTGTACTGCACTCAGTACGACGAGAGCGATCTGCGCTTCATCCAGCGCCTGTGCGAAGAGGAAGGCATCAGCTTTCACTTCCAGCACAGCGAGGATGGCCATACCGTGGTATTCGGAGACGACGCCAGCGTCTTCCCGCGGCTAGACCCGCTGAACTACCAACAGGACAGCGGCCTCTCTGCCGATCACGAAGTGGTGCGCGCCTTCGGCGTGCGCCTGGAAACCCGCAGCACTGAAGTCACCTGGCGCGACTACGACTTCGAGCAGCCCAAGCTGCAGATGGAAGCCGGCTACAGCAGCGAGTTCTTCCCCACCCTTGAGGTCTACGACTACCCGGGCCGCTTTACCGACCGCGCCCGCGGCAAGCACCTGGCCAAACGCAGCCTGGAGCGACTGCGCAGCGACTACGAACTGGCCGAAGGCAAGAGCGATGCGTACCTGATCAGCGGCCACTTCCTCGCCCTGGCCGGCCACCCGCGCCAGCAGTGGAACGATCTGTGGCTGCTCGATGAAGTGATTCACGAAGGCAAGCAGCCGCAGGTGCTGGAAGAGTCGGTCACCAGCAACACCCAGCCTGGCGATGGCTTCCAGCAGGGCTACCGCAACCGCTTTACCGCCACGCCCTGGGACATTCCCTACCGCCCGGCGCTCGAACATCGCAAACCCAAGGTGCTGGGTAGCCAGACGGCCGTGGTCACCGGCCCGGCTGGCGAGGAAATCCACTGCGACCAGTACGGCCGAGTGAAGGTGCAGTTCCACTGGGATCGCGATGGTCAAGGGGACGACAAGACCAGCTGCTGGCTGCGCGTAGCTTCCAACTGGGCCGGCAAGGCCTACGGCGGCATCACCATTCCCCGGGTGGGCATGGAGGTGCTGGTCACCTTCCTCGAAGGCGACCCCGACCAGCCGCTGATCACCGGCTGCCTGTACCACGCCGAGCACGTCGTGCCCTATGACCTGCCGGCGAACAAGACCCGCAGCGTCTTCAAGACCCTGAGCAGCCCGGGCGGTGGTGGCTACAACGAATTTCGCATCGAAGACCGCAAGGGCGCCGAGCAGATCTACATCCACGCCCAGCGCGACTGGGACGAGAACATCGAACACGACCAGAAGATCCGCGTCGGCAACGAGCGCCACGACACCGTCGAAGCCAACAGCTACACCGAGCTTCAGGCCGAAGAACACCGCACCACCGACCTCGACCGCAAGGTGGAAGTGCGCGCCAACGACCACCTCACCGTCGCCGTCACCCAGCACAACAGGATCGGCACCGGCCAGTTCATTGAAGCCGGCAACGAGATTCACTACAACGCCGGCAGCAAGGTGGTGATCGACGCCGGCATGGAACTCACCGCCGCAGGTGGCGGCAGCTTCCTCAAGCTCGACCCGAGTGGCGTGACGCTGAGTGGGGCGACTATCAAGATGAATTCGGGGGGCGGGCCGGGTAGTGGGTCGGGGTTGAAGATTTTGATGCCGGTGATACCGGGGATGGCCGATAGCGACCGAGCGGGCAGTTTGCTCGAACGCGTCACGGCCGGAAAAAAGTTAACGCCCCCCAAGGGCATCTGCCTCGAATGCCTGCGCAAAGCCATGCGTGAAGGCAACGCGACCCTGGCAGGGTTCTCGATATGAATGATCTGGACGTCTCGCGCAGTGACTGGGAACAGGCGCTGGCCGCTGGCCATAGCCTGGCCTTGGTGGTGGAGCTTGGTCTGCTATCGGCTGATGCCCGTCAGACTATTCTGGCCGAGCACAGGATCTGGCCATTGCTGCATCAGACCGATATGGCGCATCTACGCAATGAAGGCCCGGCAATGGTCGAACTAAGCAGCCAACCGTTCAGCGCCTTGCAAGAACAATACAAACGGCTCGCACCCGCTGCCCGGCATGGCTGGCTGAGTAGCTGCCTGAGCATGCTGCAGTTGCAGCAACACCTGGGCGATGCCCTCGCCTGCCGCGACATCAATGGCGACACGCTGCTGATACGCAGCTACGCGCGCAACGTGCTGCCCGTCCTTCATGCACGCCAGGAACAACCCTGGCACGCCTGGCTATTCGGGCCCATCGAACACTGGTGGCTACCGAGCGCCCAGGGCTGGCAGCGCTTCGAGGGCCTGGCGCAAGGCAGCGTGCCTGCCTATCACCCCATCGAACTCGACCAGGCGCTGGTCGAAGCGCTGGGTGTCGATCTGCATGCCCAGGCGCTGGTGGCCGAGTTGCAACAGCATGCCCCGCAGGTATTTCTCAGCGACTGCCATGGCGAGCGCCTGGATCAGGTAAGCCAGGCACTATCGCACGCTCGAGAAGCAGGCTTGAGCCAGCAGTCGGATCAAGCCTTCCACGCGCTCTACAGCCTGATGAATGGCCAATCGTTAAGCCTGCATCCCGATTGGCCATTGATGCTGCAGTGCGTGGAGCATGAGGGGCTGGCCCTCGCCAACGCGCTCGCCGAGCGGGACGAACAGGGATGAAGTGGGCGCCATCATCGCCACACAAAAGCCTGATCGGCTTGCTGCTAGTGGGGACGTTACTGCTGGTTTATATGACCTGGGCTTACCAGCAAATGCCCGGCGTCATTCTGTACGTACACAACCATACCGACCGCCCCATCTTCAGCTACGCCGTCAATGAAGCCTGGGGTGGAAATGCATCGGCTTTTGGCGGAGGAGGTGCCGCCTGCTGCTCACGTATCGAAGGCGATGTGCTGACGGTGCAATGGATCAAGAGCACCACCCAAGCTCAGTACGATGCTGGGCTGCGAGAGGAAACCATCACCCGGCAAGTACCCAACCCGCCTCGCACCCGGCAAGACAAGTACCTGCATGTGCATTTCTTTCCGGGGGATCAGGTACGTCTGTTCTGGAGCCACACCCCAGGCAGCCCTTACAAGGCACTCAAGGAAGCACCCGAACAGGAGGTTGCAAATGAATCCCATTGATAAAGGGCTCCGCCGTTGGCGGGCCTTGCCGGCCTCGGCCAGATCGCTGATCAAACTGCTGCTGCCGGTAGTACTGACGCTCACCTACGTAGCCTGGGCTTACACCCGTATGCCCGGTGCCATTCTGTATGTGCACAACCATACGGATCGCCCCATCTTCAGCTACGCCGTCAATGAGTCCTGGGGCGGCAATGCATTTGCTTATGGTGGAGGGAAGGCGACGTGCTGCTCACGTATCGAAGGCGATGTGCTGACGGTGCAGTGGATCAAGGGACGCACCGGGGAGCAGGTTCGCCAAGGAGTTGAAAAGGAGACCATCACCCGTCAAGTGCCCAACCCGCCTCGTACCCGGCAAGACAAGTACCTGCATGTGCATTTCTTTCCGGGAGATCAAGTCCGTCTGTTCTGGAGTCCCAATCTGGACAGCCCTTATGAAAACCTCAAGGAAGCCCCCAAGGAAGGTAGTACGCCATGAGCAACACCATTGCCGAACAGGCTGCGGCCATGTCCGCCCGCTGCAACCCTGCGCAACGCAGCTCGCATATCGCACCCTGTGAACACACCTTGAGAGTCGGTTTTTTCTTCGATGGTTTCGGGCGGCACCGCATCAAGGATATGCAAACGGGGCGGGTCAGCAATATTGGCAAGCTGTTTCTTGCTCACCCGGATAGGCAAGACGATGGGGCCCAATTTAGCTATAGGGCCTTCTACGCATCGGGCCTGGGCGAGGACTTTTCCGCCGACCTGAACCTGGCAGCGACCAGCGCCCTGACCAGCTTCGAGTCGACGGCCAGCGATATACCGGCCGGCGTGGTCGAGGATCAAGCCATCGAAGCGGCCAAGGACATCCTCGATGCCAAACGCAACTGGTGGGAACGCATCAGCCGAGACCTCAAGGCCTTGTTGCAAAAGCCAGTCAAGGCTGGGAAGTTGCTCAAGGGGGCTTTAATCGATGCCAGCGTCGAGCTATGGGCTCCTTTACGCGACAACCCTTACGCCGCCGAGTTGCTGAAGACCGGTGCCGATACGCGCATTCAGGGCGCTATCGATTTCATCAATGACGCAATACGCAAGATCGAGGCGCAAACTGGCAGCCCTCCACTGAAGAAAATCGAACTGACCGTCTATGGCTTCGATTACGGCGCCACTTTAGCACGCGCCTTCCTGCATGAACTGCTGAGCCGTGAGCCGCAACCCGCCGACGGCACTTATCGCTATCAGGGCAAGACGCTGACCCTACTCTTTGCTGGGTTGTTCGATGGCGTAGACCGCAGCCATGTCGACCTTCCCTACCTGCCCTTGCCCGTACGCACCGTGCTGGACGATGGCGGCCCCTTGCCCGAGCACGTCAAGCAGGCGTTGCATCTGGTGGCGGCCCATGAACGGCGCTTCTACCGCCGTGTCCGCCTGCTTGGCAGCAGCAAGGCCAACTGGAAGGAAAAATGGATGCCCGGCGTAAGTGAGGACATCGGCGGCAGCCTGCTCGCCGAGGAGCAGAAGCCCAGTGCCGAACTGGCCCTGGTGAGCCTGCATGAGATGTATCACGCCGCGCGCAGAGCGGGTGCGCCATTTCCTTCGTTGGAACAGCTGTATGAAATCGATGCGGATACTGCCTCTCTCTTTATCTTCAACGATCACTTCGAGCAGGCCAGCGCCAAAGGGCTGAGCCGACACTACGAGCGCGAGGCGCAAGCCAGCATCGCCGAGTTGAAGGGCCTCAAGCCCTTCTATGCCGTCGCCCCCATGCGCCCGCAGGAGTTGCTCTTCGCAGCTCATATGCGCCTGTACATCCGTTGGCTGGGCGCGCTCTGGAGGCCCTACCAGGAACGCCTGCGACAACTGGCAGAAGAGGAGGAACGCCTGCATGCCAGCGAGCTCGGCAGCATGAGCGGCATGCTCGGCATCTCTCGCGAAACTGCGGCGCAACGTGATGAGCGTACCCGGCGCCTGCAAGCCATCACCGATGAGCGCACGACGCTGCGGGCCAACTTCGGCTGGCTGGAAGAGGTCGACGAAGAGGCCAATGACATGCGCCTGGCCCTGAACAATCCCAAGCTGGGCTGGCGCGCAGCGGGTACGCGGGAGCAGGCCGATATCTGGCTGGTATTACTGTCGGAATGGTTCAACGAGAGCCCCAGGGAAGTCAGTGAGCACATGCACCGCCTCTTTGGGCACTTCGTCCATGACCGCCTCGTTTTTAGCGCTGTGCAGCGCTCGGCACAGCAATTTCAGGGGCAGAGCTTCTTTGCGTTGCGCGGATTCGATGTGGCTTCGTGATCGCGATGTTCGCCATCCCGGGTTGCTGACCTAGCCGGAGAATGTCTCTACCACCGACTGCATCCGCCAATGGCTGACCAATGTGCAAAGCCAGTGGCTGCCCATCCACCAGGGCATGGGCCTGCGCCTGAGCGGCAAGCTGCCCGCCCAACCGGAGGGTGGCTACTGGCAGTTGCAGGTGATCTACCACAGCCCCCTGGCCATGCTGACCGGCACCCTCACCCCCCGCCAACTGGTGGTCGGTGGCGCCCAGGGCATGCGCTATATCATCCGCGGCACCAGCATTACCGAGCATGGCAGCAGCGACGGCCCGCTGGTCAGCGACAGCCTCCCCGCCGTTGAGGTCGAACGGACAGTCTTGACTCCCGAGGATCAGTGATGAACGCACAGGCCGGCGATATCGACCGTGGCTTTCTCCGCCAGCAAGAACATCTGGCCCCTTTGCCCATCCCAACCGGGCAACCACCCCAGGATCTGATGAATATCATCTGGCGCAAGAACCCGGTCTATCTGGATATCGGTAGTTTCGCCATGGGGGGGGTATGACCCTACATTGGGGAACAGTTTTATTTATTGCGATTTCTGTTTGGGTCGCTGCAAGCTCTTCTGGCGTTCCAGGTGTAACTTGGGGCTATCTGGGTATTGTCCCATTGGTGGGGGCGGCGATCATGGGGCCGCTTTGGTACTTTTTTATAAAGCAATGGCGTAAACCACTGACACCGCCCCTGCGCTTCAACCGACAGCGCCGTGAGGTCTGCGTGACCGAGCCGGACGGCAACTATTGGTTCGTGCCCTGGGAGCGTGTGCATGCCGTCTCGCCCAGCGCCCTTAGCCTCAACACCGGCGGCGCCAGCAAACAGGGGGCATTGATCCTCTGGCTGCCCCTCGAAGGTCAGGAGCATGAGGCCTATGCGGAGAACAAACCGGGCTGGGTGATGATGCTCAATACCGGGGGCGGTACTGGCTCCATGGCGCAGTGGGAATGTATTCGCAGCTTTATGGAAATCGGCCCGGAGGCGGTGCCTGATACCACCCGTGAAGACGCCTATGAGAAGGTTCAGCGCGGTGGCTACCTGGGGGCATGGATCGAGGCGTTCAAGCAGTTGTTCCGCGAACTGAAGCAAGGCCGGTTCGGTGCTGCCTGCATGACCTTTCTCGGCCTGACCATTTTCGGTTTGCCCTGGATTGCGGTACTGATGATCCGAAAACTCGCCAATATCCCTGACCTCACCGCTCCCGAAGCGGTGGAGTGGTCACAACCTCTGCCCCCTGAAAAATGGGCCAAGCGCTCCCCGGCACTGGAACAGGCCATCGCCGAACGCGAAGCCGAGCTCTCGCAGCCCCAAAGCAAGTGAACCTCGGCGTGCGCTCTCGATCTCGTATGATGACGCTTCCAAATCTGCCGGGTACGAGCCCATGAACATCGGCCAAGCCGCCAAGCATACCGGCCTTAGCGCCAAGATGATCCGCTACTACGAGTCCATCGACCTGCTGCCGCGTGCCGGGCGCTCGGAGAGTGGCTATCGCCAGTACAACGCCAACGACCTGCACCGCCTGGCCTTTATCAAGCGGGCGCGGGATCTGGGGTTTTCTCTGGAGGAAGTGGGCCGGCTGCTGACGCTGTGGCAGGACAAGCAGCGCGCCAGTGCCGATGTGAAGGCGCTGGCCGAGGGGCATATCGCCGAGCTTTCACGCAAGATAGCCGAGATGAGTGCGCTGCGCGATACGCTGGTGGAGCTGGCCAACAGTTGCCAGGGCGATAGCCGGCCGGATTGTCCGATTCTGCAGGGGCTGGAGGAAGGCGTGGGTTGCGGCGCGGCGGGATGTTCGTCGCACCGTCAGCCGTAGGGCGGGTGTAACCCGCCAGGACGACAACGGCGGGTTGCATCCGCCCTACGTCATCGGTGCCGCCAGTTCCAAGCCCCACCCACGGCACCGGGCGCAGTGTGAAGAGGTGCGCACGGCGCACCCTACGTCCCCTCTCAGCGCATCCAGGGTGGGGTTGGTTCGGCGTCCTTGGGCTCGTCTTCGGCGTTGCGTAGCGCCTGTTTCTTCGCTTCTTCGGCCAGCGCGGCCTTGATCTCGCGCATCACCGCGTCGATATCGGCGGCGTCCTCGGGCTCGGCGAACTCGCCGGTCAACTGGGTGTGCGGCGTCAGCTTGCCGGCCTCGTAGAGCGCCCACATTTCCTTGGCGTACTTGGTGTATTTCAGCTCGGGGGCGAACTGGCCGAAGTACTCGGCCATATTGCGCACGTCGCGCTCGAGCATGCTGAAGGCATGGTTGTTGGCCGCCGCGTCCACCGCCTGCGGCAGGTCGATGATCACCGGGCCGTCGGGGCCGAGCAGCACGTTGAATTCCGACAGGTCGCCATGCACCAGGCCGACGCAGAGCATCTTGACGATTTCCTGGATCATGAAGGCGTGAAAGTCGCGGGCGTCGTCCGGATGCAGGTCGACGTCGTTGAGCCTGGGGGCCACGTCGCCCTCGCCATCGGTGACCAGTTCCATCAGCAGCACGCCGTCGAGAAAGTCGTAGGGCTTGGGCACCCGCACGCCGGCATTGGCCAAACGGAACAGCGCAGCGACCTCGGCGTTCTGCCAGGCCTGCTCCTGCTCCTTGCGCCCGTACTTGCTGCCCTTGGCCATGGCCCGCGCCTGGCGGCTACCACGCACCTTGCGCCCTTCCTGATACTCGGAGGCCTGGCGGAAGCTGCGCTTGTTGGCTTCCTTGTAGACCTTGGCGCAGCGCAGCTCGTCGCCACAACGCACCACATAGACCGCTGCTTCCTTGCCACTCATCAGCGGGCGCAACACCTCGTCCACCAGGCCATCCTCGACCAGGGGTTCAATACGTTTGGGCGTCTTCATCGGTGTGGATCACGGGTCCTTTCTGACGTAGAGATTGATTGCTGTCCATCCTCGCACAGCCAGAGACGGATGCCGACTGTTGATCATCATGCGCTGAGCAGATGGCGCCGGAGCGCCTCGATGGCATAGCGCACCTTGGCCGGTTGTGCGTCACGACGCGGGGTGACGATATGCAGGCCGATCGGCTGCAGCTGCCAGTCCGGCAGCAGGGCCAGCAGCTCGCCGCGCGCCAGGAGTTCACGGATTTCCGGCTCCGGCTGCAACGAAACGCCCATGCCTGCCAGGGTGAACTGGCGCGCCGCAAGAATGTTGTTGCAGGCGATGCGACTTTCCAGGCGCAGGCGCTGCATCGCGCCGCCCGGCCCGTGCAGCTGCAGGTGCTGGCTGCGCTCGGTGTTCAGCGCGATCCAGTCCAGATCGAGCAGTTGCTGCGGCTGCGTCGGCCAGACGTGGCGCGCCAGGTAGGCCGGCGCAGCGCAGACCAGCATGCGCCAGTCGGCGACATGCCGGGCCACCAGGCTGGAGTCATCCAGCTGGCCGACGCGAATGGCCAGGTCGATACGCTGCTCGATCAGGTCGATCTGCTCATCCTGGAAAAACAGACGCAGACTCAACGCCGGATGCGCACTCAACAGCGGCGCCAGCGCTTCACTCAACACCGGCCCGGAAAAGCCGACCGGTGCGGCGATACGCAACTCGCCCACCGGTGCGTCACGCTGCTCGGCCAGGCGTTGCTCGGCCTGCTCGGCCAGCTCGACTATCTGCCGGCAACTCTCGTAGAACTGGGCGCCCGCCTCGCTCAGGGTCAGCTTGCGCGTGGTGCGATGCAGCAGGCTGACGCCGGCGGCCTCCTCCAGCCGACGGATCTGCTGGCTGACGGCCGACGCGCTCATGCCCAGCGCCTCGGCGGCAGCGACCATCGAGCCCTTCTGCACCACCGTAGCGAACAGCGCCATGCGTTTGAGCTGCTCCATTATGAAGCCCTGCTTAATTATCCAAGTGCATCAAGCCAGTTTTTCCGGCGTTTATCCATAGGGATGATGTGTTCACCTTCACACACCGAGGCACTCCCCATGAAACTCGCCCTGATCGGCGCCAGCGGTTACGTCGGCGCGCCGCTGCTGCAGGAAGCCCTGAACCGTGGCCACCAGGTCACCGCCCTGGTACGTCATCCGGAAAAACTGCCCGCTCATGCCAACCTGGTCGCCGTGCGGGCCGACGTGCACGACAGCGCGGCGCTGGCCGAACAGCTGCGTGGCCACGATGCGGTACTCAGTGCCTTCAACCCCGGCTGGGGTGTGGCCGACATTCGCGAGCAATTCATCGCCGGCAGTCGTGCCATCCTCGCTGCGAGCAGGCAGGCCGGGGTCAAGCGCCTGCTGCTGGTTGGCGGCGCCGGCAGCCTCTATGTCGCGCCCGGCCTGCAGCTGATCGACACGCCGAATTTCCCCGCCGAGTACAAGGAGGGCGCCGAGGGAGCACGCCAAGCACTGAACATGCTGCGTGACGAGCATGAGCTGGAGTGGACCTTCCTCTCCCCCGCCGCCCTGCTCGAACCGGGGCCGCGCACCGGCAAGTTCCGTCTGGGCGGCGACGAGTTGCTGATGGATGGCGACCAGCCGGGTCGCATCTCGGTGGCCGACCTGGCCGTGGCGCTGCTGGACGAAGTCGAGCAGCCGCAGCATATCCGCCAGCGTTTCACCCTGGCGTACTGAACCGCGCGGCCGCTCGAGCGGCCGCTGCGAACGCTAAACATCCCGAGGAATCATCATGAGTTCATTCAGCAGCAGTGCCTTCGTCGCAACCGATACCCCGGCGCGCTACATCAGCCGGCTGTGCAAGC
>Ga0114984_1000213_pt1 | contig 23673 bp, 31 predicted proteins | sample Shrwel1BS1Day1_FD_96987 | JGI IMG/M metagenome (GOLD analysis project Ga0114984, IMG submission 96987) | Subsurface microbial communities from deep shales in Ohio, USA - Utica-3 well 1 S-1-Day1 | ecosystem: Environmental > Aquatic > Deep subsurface > Shale gas/oil reservoir > Produced water/Flow...
CAGAGTTACGCACGGTCGAACGCATCAGGTTGCTGGGTGCAGCCGGCATGACCCTGGCGACCATCCTGAAGTTCTTGCCGTGCGTGAGAGGCGAAGGCCTCGCCTTCGAGCCATGCGATGAGCTGCGTGACGTTCTGCACGAACAGATCCGCGTGGCCGATCAGAAAGCGGCCGAATTGGCGCAAAGCCGCAAGATTCTGCAGAGTTTTCTGCAGGAAGTTGAGCGAGGCTGAGCAATCATCGCCCCTGCTACGCAGGGCCACTGTTTCGTTCGAGGTGCTGCAACCACCCTCCCAAAGTTGAAAGAGTGTCATCCACCTTACGTGCTACTTGTCCAGCTCGCGCAGGATATCGGCGGTGGGTATCTGAAAGGCTCCAGAGTGATAGGGTTTGGCGCCATAGACGGTCGCCACGTACTGGCAGGGAATGGAGCCCTTGTTAGCGATCAGCGAACGAATCGCTTCGTCACCCAATGCTCGCGTAGTTGTGCCTTCATCGAGGGTCTCGTTGAAAGACAAGGCAGCCACAAATGCAAAGCCATCCCCGCCTTCATGCCGGGTATCGCGCTCGACGAAACCAGAGGCCAACGTCTTCATGAAGTGCCCGACCGAGAAATCCACATCATCGTCCAGGGCGCAGTACATCATTCCGCCTACGAAGCCCTCTCCAGGGCCAAACAAATTGAGCAGATCGACATCCGAGCGGAACCGCAAATCATAGAAGCGAGCGTCTGCTTGAGCGCTAATCGAATCGTAATGCAAAGCAGCAATCGGCTTGCCATGCCCCTTGACACAACCGCTACCCAGAAGTACCAGACCAATCAGAAAGAACCTGAACATCCTACCGCCTCATGTAGCTCACAACGGATTCGAACATGTAATCCTCAGCAGATAGTCCTTCCGCCATGGGGTTACAAAACATATCCCGCGCGTTGTAGTGGTTGATATCCATGACATGGTTGACGTCTGGCCCACTACCGACAGACCAACGTTCCCCGAATTCAGCCACGGAGCGAGTAGCCCGGACAACCGCTGACGGTGGATGAAAAGAGCGTCATCCACCCTACGGATCGCCGATATACCGGGTGTAGGGTGGACAACGCGAAGCTTGTCCACCATGGTTCAGATACAACCATCGCTCAAGGACGAGCCGCAATGCCCAATTACCGACGCGCCCGCGTGGCTGGCGCCACCTACTTCTTCACCGTCAACCTGCGCGATCGCACCAGCGATCTGCTGATCCGCGAAATCGACTTGCTGCGCGAGACGGTGCGCGCCACCAAAACCCGTCACCCCTTCCATATCGATGCCTGGGTGGTGCTGCCCGAGCACATGCATTGCCTGTGGACACTTCCGTCTGGCGACGCCGACTTCGCCCTGCGCTGGAAGGTCATCAAGTTCGCTTTCAGCAAACGCCTACCCGCCACCGAAATGCTAAGCGCCAACCAACAGAACAGGCGTGAGCGTGGTATTTGGCAAAGGCGCTACTGGGAACATCTGATCCGTGACGAACGCGATTACCAGCGCCACTTCGATTACATCCACTACAACCCGCTCAAACACGGCCATGTGGCACGGCTGGCGGATTGGCCCTATTCGAGTTTCCATCGGGCAGTGGCGCAAGGCATTTACCCAGCAGATTGGTGTGGGGTGCCGGAGCAGGTCGAGGGTGGTTATGGTGAGTGAGCGACCCGATGGTGGATGAAAGAAGCGCCATCCACCCTACTAACCTTTGCCTTTCTTCTTGGCAATCGCCTTCATCCGCACCGACGCCTTCTGCACGGTGGCCATCTTCTCGGGGCGTTTCATGCCCCGCCATTTGCGGATTTCCTCGCGCGTGCGTCCACAGCTAACGCACAGCTCGCCGTTGAGCTGACACAGCGACACGCAGGGGCTCTCAATGTCCTTGGCCACGCTTGCCCCTTGCCGGTCGCTCGACCGAGAACGCCACATGTTCAGCGATGCTGGAAACGCTGATGCCCACTTCATCGAAAGCGGCCAGCGTCAGTTCCAGCATTCTCGCCTTGTCCGAACTGGCGAGTGAGCGCGCCCTGCTCGCCTCGCTGTCGAACATCCAGGTCACCACAAGGCTCTGCGGAAAGCGCTGGTAGTCCACCTCATGGGTCAGCCACTGGAAGCCGACGATCTCGCTTTTCGCCGTTTCGCAGGCAAAGGTCAGGGTGCGGATCAACTCGCGCTCGATGCCTGCGTGTTTTCGTTTCGGCGATGACATAAGGCTCCTCTGGCTCGGTATGCGCTGCGACACCATGTTACCCGAGGCACTACAGGCCGAGGCCAGGATGATGGAGCGGCGCTGGCGTTCGTGGCGCAGTGTCAGCGGCTGCGGTCTCACGCGGAGCATGGGAGCAAGCAAACTCGTTTATCTTTACCTCACCACGACTCAGCCGCCCGACCCGCCGCATGCCTACAGGCGCAGAGCCTATCCTGGGCCAGGCCTGGCTCTCGGTAGGGTGTTTCCCGTCTAGGACGCATCCGGCCTGCCAACACGCGCCAGGCTCGACTCGCCTTCGCTGCGCTCTTCCCTCACCACACTGAACGAGCCATCGGTCTCCAGGACGACCGCGGCCACATCGGCGACTGTTTCGATTCCCGCAGCGCGAATAGCCGACCGCACCTCGTCCTCGGTAACGCGGGCAGCCCGCATGGCGCTACGCAGGAACTGACCATGGTGAAACAACAGCGCCGGCTCCCCGGTGACCAGGCGGCGAACCCAGCCGACCCGAACACTGGTCCAGGTGACGATAAACTGCAGGCCGATCAGCAAAGCCATAGCCAGCGCGCCCTGAGCCAGGGAAACATCCTTGTTGAGCAAGATAGTGGCGAAGGTCGAGCCGAGGGCGACGGTCACGACCAGATCGAAGGCATTCATCTTGGAGAGAGTGCGCCTGCCCGAAAGGCGCAGGAAGGCAACCAGGCAGATATAGGCCAGCACCCCCACCGTTACTGTTCTGACGAGTACCTGCCCGTTATCGAAAAACATCCCATCCATTACCGTTGTCCTTTCATGTTGGCTGCATACGAACTACGACAACGGCGCTGTGATTTCTTCCTGAACAATGCAGGCGGTGTCGTGCGGACAGCGCATGCAGGCGGGTGAACACGGCCGCAAGTTACAATCCTGCCCCATGCCCATCCCGCGGAGCTTTTCCCCGAATGTTCACCCTCTCTCACCTACCGCCAGGGCGTCTCGCCCGGCGAGCGCGCCGCCGTGGCCAACTGGACACGGCGGCTGATCGACCTCGCCATCGCCCACCAGTGCAGCTACTACCTGCCGTATCAAATCCACGCCAGCCGTGAGCAGTTCCTCGCAGCCTATCCGCGCGCCGAAGCGTTCTTCGCGCTGAAAAGGCGCGTCGACCCAAGCAACAAATTCCGCAACAAGCTGTGGGATGCCTACTATCGTGCAGGCCAGCTCCATAGCGAATAACCGCTGCGCCAAATGCTGAACAAGACAATCCATCCTGGCTGCCGCCCCTCACGCATCGTCAGAAGCACTCGCCGTGGCTCTGTGACGGCCAAAACCCACGCGCGCATCAACGAAACCGATGTGATAGGCCGTATCGGTCAGCCCAAGGACGCATCAAAGTCTGACAAGCCAGTACTGCGGGCGCCGACGGTGATGGGCAACGGCCAACACCTGGAAGCCGTCAGGCTTTGGCCGGTAGATGATCGATAGCGGAAAACGTTGAAGGGAGACGCTGCGAATATCTGGCTCAAGTTCAACCCGTCAGGCGCTGGGTGATTTATCAATCAATGTAGCCAAGGCCTGAAACTCATTGATTAATGCCCCACCTAATCCAGGAACCTTCGATTCGTAATAACCGACTGACTCCAGAAACTCGGCTTCCGCTGCCGGGTGGAAAAAATACTTCATCGAATCAGGGCTCTGGCCTTCTTGATTACCTCGTCACCCGGCACTGCCTGAATCGAGCCGCTATCGAGCTCTTGTGCACGCCGCTGTGCTTCAAGCAACCAGTCTGAGCGCAGTTCGTCTTCCGAAGGGGCATCCAGACTCAAGACCAGACGCTGGATCAGCTGTGCCCGCTCCTTTTTTGAAAGATGCAGGGCTTCATCCTCGATCTTCTGCAGATCCATGGCTTCACCTCTCGCTTGTTTACCGGCAAATCTTGGCACGGATGCTTAGCAGGTGCCATGGCTATGGCCCCTTGAACAGTCGTCACACCGAACACATCCCACCCGGCACCGTCAGAATCCACTCGCGCACGGCCTGAATGCTCGGGTCATTGCGCCGGCTTTCCGGGTACACCAGAAAGAACGGTTTGCCCTCCAGCTCAGGCCCGAAAGGCTGAACCAAACGCCCCGCCGTCAACTCGTCCTCGATCAGTTGTCGGCTCATCAGCGCCACGCCCTGAGCGCCGACGGCGGCCGAGACGGCGTGAGTCTCGTCGGAGAACACCAACCCGGCAGCGATATCCAGCCCCGGCACCTGGGCCTGCTTCTGCCAGACGGCCCAATCGAGGGGTGAGGAAATCACTGCCTGGTTGCGAAAGTGAATCAGCGTGTGCCGGGGCAAGTCGGCGGCATCGTGCAGCCCCAGCAGCGGGCTGCAGGCCGGAATGAAGGTGTTGTCGAAGAGCTTTTCCGCCACCAGTCCGGGCCAACGGCCATCGCCGTAGCGAATGGCGATATCGGCGGTGACGCCGTCGAGCGCCACCGGCTCGTGCGAGGCATGAATGCGCAGGTCGATATCCGGGTGGGAATCGCGCAGCAGGCAGACCCAGGACAGCAGCCAGCGCACCGCCACCGCAGGCGTGGTGCTGAGGGTGACCGCGTGCCGGCGCGGTGCGGCGCTGAGCCGCTCGACCGCAGCGCCGATGCTGTCGAAGGCGCTTTCCAGCACCTGCTGCAGCTCGCGCCCGGCCAGGGTCAGTTCCAGCTTGCGGGGTTTGCGTAGAAACAGTGCGACGCCGAGGGATTCTTCCAGCGCACGGATCTGGTGGCTGATCGCCGTGGCGGTGACGGAGAGTTCCTCCGCGGCCTGCTTGGCGCTCTCATGACGAGCCGCCGCCTCAAAGGCGCGCAAGGCAGATAGCGGGGGTAGTCTGCGCCGGCTCATAGCTGAGTTTTCCTCATCCATTTCAGAAAATATTGATCGTTTGTCGTCACATATGGGCGAACTTAGCCTGTCCCTGCAGCTTTTCACAGATGAATAGAAATTCAAGCAGGAGACTCGCCATGACCCATATTCTGCATCTCGATGCCAGCGCCCGCCCCGGCCTTGCCGGCAAGGATGAACACGGCTCGCACAGCCGCAACCTCAGCCATCGCTTCGTCAGCCAGTGGCAGGCACGCCGTCCGCAGGACGTCGTCACCTATCGCGACATCGGCCAGAACCCGCCATCGATCATCAGCCATGACTGGATCGCCTCGTCCTTCACGCCCGAGCCGCAGCGTGAGGCCTGGATGCGCGACACCCTGGCCGAGAGTGATCGCCTGGTGGACGAACTGATCGCCGCCGACGTGCTGGTGATCGGCACGCCGCTGTACAACTTCGGCATGCCCGCCGCGCTCAAGGCGTGGATCGATCAGGTGGTGCGCCCCGGCCGCACCGTGGAGATGGACGACAGCAACCCACTCGATCCCTATGTGCCCAAGCTGGCCGACCGGCCACGCCATGTGGTGATCCTCACGGCGCGCGGCGGTGTCGGCTTCGATGCCGGTGGCGAGATGGCGCACATGAACCATCTGGAGCCGAATCTGATCACCGCGCTCGGTTTCATCGGGCTCACCCGCGTGCACCAGATCGCCATCGAAGGTCAGGAAGTCGGCGGCGAACTGCTCGCCGAGTCAGTCAGGCAGGGGCTGAGCAAGGTCGATGCGCTGGTGGCAGAACTGCAACGCTCCGTGCAGGCCGAACGCGTCGCGCAGCCGGCGTGACGACGCGAAGGCTTCGCGTGGATGGCCGCGGCGCCACCCGCGTTAAGCCCTGCGGCGCAGGCTTCGCCCTTCGATGCTGTGCAGCGCCTTGCGCGCAGTGTCGATGAAAGGCAGCACGATCAGGCTGTACAGGCTCTGGTAGCGATGCGCATCGCGTTCGGCGGTGCCGAAGCTGAGCGGCTCCGGGGTGTGCGTGGTGGTGTAGAGCGTGCCGAACATCCAGTCCCAGATCGACAGGTTGGTGCCGAAGTTCTTGTGGAAGTGGTGCGGGGCATCGCTGTGGTGGATCTGATGCTGCGCCGGACTGTTGAGCAGGTGTTCCAGCCTGGGCCCGAAGGAGAGCCAGATGTGCGTGTGACGCAGATTGGCCGCCAGGCAGTTGAAGATGAACACCAGGTAGGTCACGCCGAACAGCGTGTAGCGGCTGATCTCGCCGCCGCACAGGTACCAGAACGTCCCGGAGTACGCGCCCAGCAATACCAGCGTCAGCAGGCTGTCGGCGAGCTTTTCCAGGACATGCACACGGCTGGCGGTAAGCGGCACCAGTACGGGTGCGACGTGGTGAACCTTGTGGAACTCCCACAGCCAGCGCGAGTGGAAGGCGCGGTGCGTCCAGTAGCTGGCGAAGTCGTTGATCAGGAACACGCCCAGGCCGTAGAGCAGGCTCAGGCCAAGGTTCTCACCCAGTTGCGGCCGCGCGCCCCAGAGGTTGGTGAAGAAGGCCATGTAGTCGGCCGAATGCAGCACGTAGGGGTCGACCAGGCCGATAACCGGCACGATCAGCAGCACGCGCAGCAGTGCACGGACGAAGTAGTAGCGGTAGTCGAGCAGCGCCGAGGGATGCAGCAGCACCTGGCGCCCACCGATGAACTGCCAGAACGATGCAATGCCGCTGCTCACGCGACGCCGGCGGTAAAGCAGGTAGGCCACGCTATAGGAAAGCAGGATGAAGACCAGGCCGATACGCCCGTTGAGGTCGAAAAGCCCCTGAAACTGCCTGACCACGACGGCCAGCAGCTCGGTCAACGGATTGGCTGCCAGCGACAGCTCTTGCATCACTCCAGCCTCCCCCCGGCGAAAGTGGCGGAATGATAAGCAAGAATGATTTTTTAGCAAATGAGAATAGTTACCTAAACGCACCCCTTAGCCAGCACAGCCGCATCCCGCTCAGCGTTTGCTGCAGGCGAACAGCGCGTTGCCGGAGTTGGCATCCCACTGCGCCAGGCGCTGATAGTCGTGCTCCAGTACCTGCACTTCGAAGTACGGCACCAGCAGGGTCTGCAACTCAGCGAAGCTCACTGCCACCATCGGATGCTCGTCGTGCCAGATCTCGCTCTGCTCGCCCAGGGTGCGTTCTATGCGCAGGCGCAGCGCCTGCTGTTCGCCCTCGCCGCGGTAGTACCAACCGGAGCTGAAGCGGAACTGCCCTTCGCCATGCTGCGCGCTGTGGGATACGAACGAAGCGTTGTCGATGCGCTGCTTGTCCACGGCGTTGAAGCAGAACACCCCGCCCGGCGCCAGGGCACGATGCACGCTGGCGATACAGGCCTTGAGCCGCTCGATGCTGGCGCTGTAGTGGATGGAGTAGAGAAAACAGGTGATCAGGTCCAGCGGCTGGTCGACCTGGAAACCGCACATGTCCTGCCGGGCGAAGTGGGCCTCGGGGCAGCGCTGAGCGGCGCGGTCGAGCATGGGCTGGTTGATGTCCAGGCCGCTGCTGGCGTAGCCGGCATCGAGAAAATGGCGCACGTGCGGGCCGGTGCCGCAGGCCAGGTCGAGATGGCGCTTGCCGCCGTTGCCGAACAGCTGCTGCAGGCGCTGCACGCAGTGGCTCTGCGCGGCGTAGTCGATGTCCGCGCACATCAGGTCGTAATAGCCCGACAGGTCGGTATAGAGGGCGTTGCCGGACATGATGACCCGCCAGGGTGTCGAGGGGCGCGCATCATAGCTCAGGCCACGCGGGCGCAGAATCACTATCGTTGCCGTCGATGTGCCGGTGGTCCGATCACGTCCAGCGCAGCCTGTGCAACGTTGACGGTGCACCTCTTCAAACAGCGGGAAGCCCTCTAGTGCGGGGCTTTCGCCAGCTATCAGGCGCATCGATTTTCACCATCAAGCCAATGAAGTTCTCCCAGAAAATCCAGTGCGTAACATCTGCTCCAGACCCAACCACAACCCCTGGAGCACCAAGATCATGAAACGCCAACTCATCCTCAGCTTCGCTTTCTCCGTACTGACAGCCAACGTATTCGCCGCCTCTTCCGCCCAACCTGTAGTCGCCGAAGGTGGCTCCGACCGTCTGATCGAAAACCGCGTTGCCGAAGGTGGCTCCGATCGTCTGATCGAAAACCGCGTCGCCGAAGGTGGCTCCGATCGCCTGATCGAGAACCGCGTCGCCGAAGGTGGCTCTGATCGTCTGATCGAAAACCGCGTCGCTGAAGGTGGCTCCGATCGTCTGATCGAAAAACGCGTCGCCGAAGGTGGCTCCGATCGTCTGATCGAAAACCGCGTCGCCGAAGGTGGCTCCGATCGCCTGATCGAGAACCGCGTCGCCGAAGGTGGCTCCGACCGTCTGATCGAGAACCGCGTCGCCGAAGGTGGCTCCGATCGCCTGATCGAAAGCCGCACCGCCTGAAACCTTCCTGATGAACTGATCGAGAACGCCGTATGACTCGATGCCAAGCGCAGCCCCACAAGGCCGGCCTGATAAGCCGGCCTTGTTGTTTTCAGGGCTGGAAAGCCACGCGCGCGCTGCGCGAATGAATACCCCCGTGTCGACCCCAGGCAATCGACCGCCCCGCCCCCGCTCTATGGTGAACGCCCCTTTTCATCATTCACCGGAGCGCCCCATGGCCAACAAACCGATTACCGTTCTGCGCGACACCCAGCCGATGCCCGTCGTCGATGCCTGCAAGTGGGAGCGCATCGAAGGTGACCCGCACACCGTCAACCTCAACGCCTACACCTCCGAAGACGGCAGCAAGATCATGGGCACCTGGATCTGCACGCCCGGCAAGTGGCGCGTGGAGTACGTGAAGTGGGAGTACTGCCACTTCCAGGAAGGCTACTGCATCATCACCCCGGACGGCATGGAGCCGATTCACCTCAAGGCCGGTGACATCTTCGTGGTCGAACCCGGCATGAAGGGCACCTGGGAAGTGGTGGAGACGGTGCGCAAGTACTTCGTGTTCGCCTGAAGCCGGTGCGCCGGCAGCGGCAGCTGGCCCGCAACCGCTGCCGCCGTATCGCTGAACTTGCTTGAAGGTTACGGGAACCTCGCCTATCCAGAACGGTCTGTGCTGCTCCGCCCACCCGGCGGCTCCCCATAACGGACGGTCCACAAGGCCCTTCAGCAAGGAATCATCATGACCCGCCTCAAACTGCCCATTCTCTCCCTCGCCTGCGCGCTGCCGCTGGTCGCCTGCGCTGCCACCCCCGAAGCGCTCAAGCCCTACCCCGCCGCCGACGACGGCTACAACCGCCATGTGATCGAGCTGCCGGCGCAGGCCAACGAAGCCGAGCACAAGGTGGAGATCATCGCCGGCAAGACCCTGGAAGTGGATTGCAACCAGCAGCGCCTGGGTGGTCAGTGGCAGGAGAAGACCGTCGAAGGCTGGGGCTACAGCTATTACGAGCTGAGCCAGGTCGGCCCGGCGATGAGCACGCTGATGGCCTGCCCGGATGGCAGCCGCAAGCAGGCCTTCGTGCGCGTCGGCGGCGAGCCGCAACTGGTGCGCTACAACAGCAAGCTGCCGCTGGTGATCTACGCGCCGAAGGATATCGAAGTGCGCTATCGCATCTGGTCGGCGGCAGGCCAGAGCAGCGTGGCGCCGCGTCGGTAGCGTCTGCTCGCGGGCATCGGCCTCTGCTCAAGTACAGGGGCCAAGCCTGGCAACAGGGGTGAAAAAGGGCTCTGGCTGGCGGTCACGGCACTGGCTGAGGCGCTAGGCGCAGCTATGCTGAGAAAGCCCTTTTTCACCGAGCGCCCCTGCGGCGCCCGCCTCTACCGGAGTTGCCATGGATATAGAAAGCCTGTTCGCTCAACTGCATGCCCTGCCCAGCATTCCGAAAGTCGCGCAGGAGCTGATCCAACAGTTCGACAACCCTTCTTCCAGCCTGGAAAGCGTGGCGCGCAACATCGAGCGCGACCCGGTTATCGCCGCCAAGGTATTGCGACTGGCCAACTCGCCACGCTTTCGCGGCTCCCGCGAGGCGGTCAGCGTCGAGGACGCCGCCATGCGCCTGGGCTTCAATACCCTGCGCACCCTGGTACTGGCCTCGGCCATGACCGGCGCGTTCAAGGTCGATACCGGCTTCGACCTCAAGGGCTTCTGGATTGGCAGCTTCCGCGTCGCCAGTATTGCCCGCGGTCTGGCCAAGCAGCTGAAGCTGGACACCGACGCGGCCTTCACCTGCGGCATGATGCACAACATCGGCGAGCTGCTGATCCAGACCGGCGCCCCGGATTTCGCCCGGCGCATGAACCGCTCCCCGAAACGCGAGGCGGCCGCCCACGCCGCCGAGGAAACCCTGCAGCTGGGTTTCGGTTATCCGGAAGTGGGGGCCGAGCTGGCGCGCCGCTGGCAGTTGCCGGAATTGATCCAGCACGCCATCGCCTTCCAGGCGCGCCCGACCCAGGCGCCCGGCGACAATCGCTATGCGCGCCTGGTCGCCCAGGCAGTGGCCGTGGCGCAGTGCATCGAGCAGGACGGCGTCAGCGAGCAGGCTCGGCAGAATCTGCAGGGGCCGCTGTTCGAAGAGGTCGATCTGGACAAGCTGTTCGAGGCGCTGCCGGCGGTGCTGGAAGCAGACAAGGCGTTTGCCGAACTGCTGGGATAAGCCGCGCAGCCTGACCTAAACTCGCCAGGCATGTCCCTCAGTGCCCTGGCGAGACCGGCGCAGGCCAGTCGCAGTTAGCCGGACTGTTTGTCGCTACCGGCCTTGGCCGCAATGGCCAGGGCCATGACCACCTCCCGCACGACCTTGCGCTGTGGCGCCGGCAAGCCAAGAAAGGCCTCGATGACCTCGCGTTCCTGATAGAACTTCGGATCTTCCCAGCGCCCACGCTGCTCACGCACCGCGGCGCCCGCACGCTCGCCAAAACGCAACAGCTGCGGCTCGACACGCAGCCATTCGGCCAGCACCTGCAGCTTGTCCTGGGAGGGAATCGCCTCACCACGCAGCCAGCGCGAAACCGCCTGGAAGGTCACGGAGCGCCCCCAATAACGCGAGTTGAACTCGCGCTCGAGTATGGCGGGGCGGTCAGGATAGCCAGCCGCGATCATGGCGCTGCGCAGGCGCTGGGCAAATTCGGTTTTCTCGGTCATGGACGCGGACGTTAAATTCCGCTTCCATGCTTGATTGAACATTCGGTTGTATTGTAAATGAAATTCATGATTTCATCGCAGCATGCCAAGTGATATTTCACGCACAAGGAGGCGCCATGATCACTCCGCTCGATCCTTACTTCGAAGATATTCGCGTGACCGTGCAACGCGCCGCGGACGGTCGTTTCTGGTTCGCCGCGCACCCGGTGTGCCAGGCCCTGGAGCTGGACGACGAGCACGCGGCGCTGCTGAGTCATTGCCGCCCGGAAGGCATACTGTTCGGCAACGAAGAAACGCCACAGGCCATGATCGACCTGGAAAACCTGCTGCGCCTGAGCCTGCAAAGCACCAGCTCACGAGCGGAACGCCTGCGCGAATGGCTGTGCCAGGCGCTGTTGCCCCACCTGTTCAGCAGCGCCAACCTGCCCAGCTACCGACAGCTGAACACGGCAGACAAGCGCCTGCGCGTGCTCAAGTGGCATGACGACTGGTGGATGTCGGTGAACGACGTGATGCAGCTGTTCGGCAGCAGACCGGAACTCCTGGGTCTGAACGAACAACCTCAAGGCCACTGAGCAGCAGCGACTGCTTCGCTTGAGGCCTGCGCCGCCCTCACTTCATGCAACACTGCTTGTACTTCTTGCCACTGCCACAGGTGCAGGGATCGTTGCGCCCCACCTTGGCCTCCTCGCGGCGCACCGGCAGCACGGGCTGCAGGTTCTGCTGCCAGTATTCGTAGAGTTCGACCGCGGCGGGCTCGATCAGCGCCGTGCTGGCGTCGTACTCGGCGTCGGACATGGCCTTGAGCGTCTCGGTGCCGCTTTCGTCGCCGTGCAGGGTGATCAGCTTCAGCGCCGCCGATGCCGAATCGGGCAATGCCTCCTCCAGCCAGCCGGCGACTGCCGCGCCGCGCAGGTAGCCCGCGCACCACTCGGAGACGATCAGCTTCTCGCCCTTGCCATTGTCATCGGCGAGGAAGATCGCCTCGTAATCGTCCGGCTCCTCGCTGAGCATGTAGGTGGCCTCGCTCATCAGCTCCACCGCCAGCTTCATGAAGCGTTCGCCATCCTTGTCGCTTGGCCACTGCGGCGGCTGGTCGGCCCAGATCGCCGAGTACCAGACCGCCGGCGCAACTTGGCGCGGGCCGGAGACGATGGCGGCGAAGTAGCCGTCCAGCTCGCTGGCAGAGAGGATCGAGTCATCGTTGCTGTACTTGAGCAGCCACTGATCGAGCTTCTCCAATCCCCTGTTGTCCATCGCCGCGCCTCGCCGTGAAAAAAGGGCGCTACTGTCCCATAGATCAGGCGCCGCAAACAGCCCGAGCCGCCGTCCGGCACGTGGCGGGTGCCGCGATCACCCAGGCCCGGTACAATGCGCGCCTTGCCCGTGTGCCAGCCTGATAAAAGAAACCACCATGTCCCTGCCCAAACACCACCTGGAACTGCTCAGCCCTGCGCGTGATGTCGAGATCGCCCGCGAGGCCATTCTGCATGGCGCCGACGCCGTCTATATCGGCGGCCCGAGCTTCGGCGCACGGCACAACGCCTGCAACGAAGTGAGCGATATCGCCAGGCTGGTGGAATTTGCCCGGCGCTACCATGCGCGGGTGTTCACCACGCTCAACACCATTTTCCACGACGACGAACTGGAGCAGGTGCGCACGCTGATCCACCAGCTCTACGACGCGGGCGTGGATGCGCTGATCGTGCAGGACATGGGCGTGATGGAGCTGGATATTCCGCCCATCGAGCTGCATGCCAGTACCCAGACCGATATCCGCACCCTGGCGCGGGCCAAGTTTCTCGACCAGGCCGGGTTCTCCCAGCTGGTGCTGGCGCGCGAGCTGAACCTGCAGGAAATCCGCCAGATTGCCGATGCCACGGACGCGACCATCGAGTTCTTCATCCACGGCGCGCTGTGCGTGGCCTTCTCCGGCCAGTGCAACATCTCCCATGCGCAGACCGGGCGCAGCGCCAACCGCGGCGACTGCTCGCAGGCCTGCCGCCTGCCTTACACCCTCAAGGACGAGAAAGGCGGCGTGATCGCCTACGAAAAACACCTGCTGTCGATGAAGGACAACAACCAGAGCGCCAACCTGCGCGCCCTGGTCGAGGCCGGCGTGCGCTCGTTCAAGATCGAGGGCCGCTACAAGGATGTGGCCTACGTGAAAAACATCACCGCCCACTACCGCCGCGAACTCGACGCCATCCTCGAAGACCGCCCGGACCTGGCCCGCGCCTCCAGCGGCCGCACCGCGCACTTCTTCGTGCCCGATCCGGACAAGACCTTCCACCGTGGCAGCACCGATTACTTCGTCACCGAGCGCAAGGTGGACATCGGCGCCTTCGACTCGCCGACCTTCACCGGCCTGCCCGTCGGCCAGGTGGAGAAGGTGAACAAGCGCGACCTGATCGCCGTCACCCATGAGCCGCTGTCCAACGGCGACGGCCTCAACGTGCTGGTCAAGCGCGAGGTGGTGGGCTTTCGCGCCAATATCTGCGAACTCAAGGGTGAGTTCGAGGAAGACGGCGAGAAGCGCTACCGCTACCGCGTCGAGCTCAACGAGATGCCCGAAGGGCTGCTGCGCCTGCGCCCGAATCACCCGCTGAGCCGCAACCTCGACCACAACTGGCAGCAGGCGCTGCAGCGCACCAGCGCCGAGCGTCGAATCGGCGTCAGCTGGAAGGCCGTGCTGCGCGAGGATGCCCTGACGCTCACCGCCACCAGCGAAGAAGGCATCAGCGTCGACGTCGCCCTGCCCGGCCCGTTCGGCGCGGCCAACAAACCGGAACAGGCGCTGGACGGCCTGCGCGATCTGCTCACCCAGCTCGGCACCACCTTCTACCACGCCCAGAGCGTCAGCCTGGATGCCCCGCAGGCCTTCTTCGTGCCCAACTCGCAGCTCAAGGCGCTACGCCGCGAGGCCATCGACAAACTCACCGAAGCGCGCGTCGCTGCCCATCCGCGCGGCAGCCGCAAGGCCGAAACCGACCCGGCGCCGGTGTATCCGGAATCGCACCTGAGCTTCCTCTACAACGTCTACAACCAGAAAGCCCGCGACTTCTACCACCGTCACGGCGTGCAACTGATCGATGCCGCCTACGAGGCCCATGAGGAAACCGGCGAAGTGCCGGTGATGATCACCAAGCACTGCCTGCGTTTTTCCTTCAACCTGTGCCCGAAACAGGCCAAGGGCGTGACCGGCGTACGCACCAAGGTAGCGCCGATGCAGCTGGTGCATGGCGATGAAGTGCTGACCCTGAAATTCGACTGCAAGCCGTGCGAGATGCACGTGATCGGCAAGATGAAGGGCCATATTCTCGACCTGCCACAACCGGGCAGCGCCGCGGCCCAGGTAGTCGGCTACATCAGCCCGGACGACCTGCTCAAGACCATTCGCCAGAAGCCGGGTTATAGCCACTAAGCCCGCTTCGCCTTCGCCCCGGTGCGCGCTACCTGGGCGGCCCCGCGACATCCTACGAATTGACGCCCACGTAGGGTGCGCTGTGCACACCGGGTTACGTCGTTCCCTCAACCCGCCGGGCCAAGTTCGTAGGGTGCGCTGTGCGCACCGGCGATTCCGAAGCGCGCAATGCACCCGAGGCTCGTTTCACATCACGCCATTGCCCTGGTTTTTGGTGCGCGCGGCGCACCCTACGGATCGACGCTCACGTAGGGTGCGCTGTGCGCACCGGGTTGTGTCGCCCCTCAACCCGCCGGGCCAAGCTCGTAGGGTGCGCTGCGCGCACCGGCGATTCCGGAGCGCGCGATGCACCCGAGGCTCGTTTCACATCACGCCATTGCCCTGGTTTTTTGGTGCGCGCGGCGCACCCTACGGATTGACGCCCACGTAGGGTGCGCTGTGCGCACCGGCGATTCCGGAGCACGCGATGCACCCGAGGCTCGTTTCACATCACGCCATTGCCCAGGTTTTTGGTGCGCGCGGCGCACCCTACGAATTGACGCTCACGTAGGGTGCGCTACGCGCACCGGCGATTCCGGAGCGCGCGATGCACCCGAGGCTCGTTTCACATCACGCCATTGCCCAGGTTTTTGGTGCGCGCGGCGCACCCTGCGGGTTGACGCTCACGTAGGGTGCGCTGTGCGCACCGAGTTGCTTCGCTCCCTCAACCCGCCGAGCCAAGCACCTCGACCTCGCGAATCTCGAAATCGCGGCGCAGATAATCCATACGCCGTTCATGAAACTCGCGCATGTGCGGCAGGGCCGTGTGCTCGGCCAGCGCCTCCCGTGATGCCCACACCTCGTAGAAGATGAACAGGGTCGGGTCCTGTGCGTCGCGCAGCATGTGGTATTCGAGGCAACCGGGCTCGGCGCGGCTGGGTTCGACATAGGCGCGAAAGAGTCGCTCGAAGGCTTCGGCCTGTTCGGGTCGGGTATGGGCGTGGAGGATGAAGGCATACATCGGGAAAGCTCCGGATAACGGGTACCGCCTCACCATAACGCACGCCTCGAATAGAGTTTCATGACTTTCAGTCAATAATCATTTGACCGCCTCGGGGTATTTCACGCGCGCAGGGCTCGCTAACCTGCCGCCACACTTTCTGGAGAACCCCGATGAAAAAGATCCTCCTGCTCAACGGCGGCAAGCAGTTCGCCCATTCCGACGGCCAGTACAACGCCACCCTGCACGACGCCGCCGTGGCCTTTCTCGACCGCGCCGGTTTCGACCTCAAGACCACCTTCATCGACGGCGGCTACGATGCCGACGAGGAAGTGCAGAAAATCCTCTGGGCCGACGTGGTGATCTACCAGATGCCCGGCTGGTGGATGGGCGCGCCCTGGACGGTGAAGAAGTATCTGGACGAGGTATTCACCGCCGGTCACGGCAGCCTCTATGCCAACGATGGCCGCACCCGCTCCGACGCTTCGCAGAAGTACGGCAGCGGCGGGCTGATCCAGGGCAAGCAGTACATGCTGTCGCTGACCTGGAACGCCCCGGTGCAGGCCTTCGAGGACCCGAGCGACTTCTTCGAAGGCAAGGGCGTTGACGCGGTGTACTTCCCCTTCCACAAGGCCAACGAGTTCCTCGGCATGAGCGCCCTGCCCACTTTCATCTGCAACGACGTGATGAAGGTGCCGAACATCGAGCGCGACGTGGCGCGCTACGAGCAGCACCTGGCCAGGGTATTCGGCGTCGCCTGACGCCGTTCGCTCATTGCCCGCCGAACAATGCCGTCCAGTAGATGCCGGCATCGCTCTGCGGGTCGTTGGCGTAGGCAGCGCCCAGCTCGCTGAACTCCGGATTCATGATGTTGGCGCAATGCCCGGGGCTGGCCAGCCAGCCCGCCACCACCTTGGCGGTGGTATCCAGTGCCGCGGCAATGTTCTCGCCGATCCGGGTCCCGCCGTAACCTGCCAGCTCGGCGCGATCTCCCGGAGTCAGGCCGTCACGCCCCTGGTGCGCGAAGAAATTGCCGTTGGCCATGGCCCGGCTGTGGCTCTCGGCGGCGCTGCCCAGCTCGGCGCTCCACACCAGAGGCGCAGCCGCGGCAAACGCCTGGTCGCCGCACTGACGCGCCTCGGCACGCGCGGAGTTGATCAGCAGCAGCAGGCTTTCCCCCTCGGTCTGCCAGGTTTGCAGGCGCCCGCTGAGCAGCGGCCGTGCCAGCACGATGCGCCAGTCGCGATCCTGCTGGCTGACGCCGATGTCGATGAACTGTGGGTCGAGCACCACGCGGCAGAAGCTCTCGCTCAACGCCTGCATGGCCGCCTGCGCATTGCGCGGGCCGGAGAGCGTGATGGCCTGGACGTTGACCAGCGGATAACCGGCTGCGCTCAGTGAGTCCTGCAGATCCGCGGTGCCATTGGCAGGCAGGATCAGGCGCGGGTCGTTGGTCAACGGTGGCAGCGGTTCCGAGGCCTGCACGCCGCAACGCTGCACTTCGCTGCGATAGGCGTTGATGGTCTCGATCAGCGCCAGATCCTCGCTGGCCTGAACCGAGCCCAGAAGCCCCATCAACAGCAACGCCAGCAGGCAGCGTCGCCATCCCCATTTGTCCATCGTTGTTGTCATACCGCCCTCTCCCAACTAACGTCGTGATTCTGACGCATTTCCCGTCGCAGCATCACCACCGGTTTGCTCGTCCCGTCGAACGCCCACGAACACTGGACTGGCCAGAGATCGGCAGGGTTCCTGCATGATGCCATCTGCCGTGATCGCACAACGCACCTGCCTCACCCGCTCGAGGACACCGATGCCCGGTTATTTCGCCAAGAACGAACAACATCGCCGCCTGGTCCTCAAAGCCCTGCTATGGATCACCCTGAGCGGCGGTTTGTTCTTCTCCGTGGTCAACCTGCTGCACGATAACTGGCTGCTGGCCGCTCTGGAGTTCGCCTATGCCGCCGTATCGCTGTACCTGCTGACCATCATCGAGCGAACCCGCAACCTGCAGCTATTGACCGCGGTTTACCTGCTGCCGTTCTTCAGCATCATGATGGTGGCGCTGGGTCAGACCCACACCACCTTCGCGGTGTTCGCCTGGATACAGTCGATTCCCATCATCTGCTACATGCTTCTGGGGCTGCGCCTGGGCATGTACGGCTCGATACTGTTCGTCGGCATCGGCCTGTTCGTCTTCAGCCGACGATTTTCCTCAGAGAGCCTGCTGCAGAACGTTGAGATCATCGCCAATCTCGGTCTGGCCAGCCTGGCCGTGATGATCTTCGCGCATATCTACGAGCGCAGCCGCATTCTCAACGAAAGGCGCCTCACCGAGCAGGCCACCACCGACGCCCTGACCGGCCTGCCGAACCGGCTGAAACTGACCGAAGTGTTCGAGCGCGAGCGCGCCCACGCGTTGCGCAGTGGCACGCCGCTGGCGCTGGTATTTCTCGATATCGATCACTTCAAGCAGATCAACGACCGCTTCGGCCATGAAGTCGGCGACCGCGCCCTGACTCACTTCGCCACGGTGCTGGCGCAACGCCTGCGCATCAATGATCTGTTCTGCCGCCTCGGTGGCGAGGAGTTTGCCGTGCTGCTGCCAGGCAGCACGGCGGGCCAGGCCCGGGACATCGCCGACAGCCTGCGCGCGCGCCTGGCGGCGGAGCCGCTGCGGGTGGATGGCGACGCCCTGTCGATGACGCTGAGCGCCGGGGTGTCGAGCTTCAGGGTGGACGGGCAATCCCTGGACGAGCTGATGCTGGCGGCCGACCGGCGTACCTACGCGGCCAAACGCGCCGGACGCAACCGGGTGATCAGCCGCGAAGACCTGGGGGAGACCAGCCCGGCCCCGGGCTGATCAGGCGTAGACGCTGATCCCGCCCTGCTCCTGCAGCCACTGGCGGTAGGTTTCCAGCGAGTCGGTCTGCTTGTCGCCGTTGCGCCCAGCGATGCGCACGCTGCCGTCGAGGCCGGCGTCGACCATCTTCTGCACCTGCTGCAGCAGCTTGGCGGCATCGTCGCGGTCCAGTTGGGTCACGTCCGGCAACTGAATCACCGAAGGTGCAGCTGCCTGACTGCCGGCACTGCGCTGCACGGCATTGCCGGCCGCCGCCGCGCCGCCATTGATCGCCCGCAGCAGCCCACCCTCACTGCGTGCCACCATCTGCTTGGCGAAACGCCGCAGATCTGCCAGCGGGTCCTGCCCGGCCTGGCTGTCGTTGTCACCGCTGGCGGCGGCGGAACGATTGTTCAGCTGGCTGCCGTAGTAACTGAGCATGGCAGGCGTGCTGTTGTTGATGCTGGTCATGGTGCCTCCGACAAAAGCGTTCGGCACATGCGAAGCAGATTCCGGGCCAGCGGCAGCAAGCCCGCAGTTATCGGGGGGCTGAGTCGTTCCCAGCGGCAACGCCTTGCCTGCCGGGGCAAGGCCTTGCCTGCACCCGTCACCCCAGCAGGTCGACCATCACCGCGTTGCTGTAGAACAGGCTGCCGTCCTCGGCGCCGTAGCCGACCAGGTGAAACTGGCCGCGCCCCTCTTCGCCACCCAGGTATACCCGCCACTTGCATTCGTTCAGCGGACCGAAGCCAGCGGGCATGACCAGCTCCAGCGTCTGCATGTCGGCGTCGATCATCGTGTCCCTGGCGCCGCTGCGCTGCAGCTCCTCCTCGGCCTGTTCCAGCCGCAGGTGCTCGGCCTCGCTGACATGGAACTGCAAGGTGCCGATGGGGACGGACTTGCTGTTGTTGTCGGCTTTGCGCCAACCGTCGATGCTCAGGGTATTCATCTGCTGGCTCCCGAGTTGAGGGCAATTAGCCACACGCAACAATCAGGATAAGCGAGACGGCGATGCCTGCCCGAGCAGTGGACGAACGGCTTGGCGTTTGCTTGGCGAGACGATTGCGCTAGGCTCTGCACCTCATTTCGATAGGAGGTACTCCCATGGCCCGCGCCACTGCCCGCCACATCCTGGTTGCCAGCGAAGACAAGTGCAACGAACTGAAAGCCGCCATCGAGGGCGGTGCCGACTTCGCCCAGCTGGCCCGCGACAACTCCACCTGCCCATCCGGCCGTAGCGGCGGTGATCTGGGCTCCTTCGGCCCGGGCCAGATGGTCAAGGAATTCGACACCGTGGTGTTCAGCGCGCCGGTTGGCGTGGTGCAGGGTCCGGTGAAGACCCAGTTCGGCTACCACCTGCTGGAAGTCACCAGCCGCCAGGACTGACCGCCCCGACCGAAGAGCGCCTGCGGTCGCTCTTCGGCTTCCCTGCATGCCCCCCGTGACAGTAGCGCTCATCGGGTTCAGCATCTGGCCATCTCCCCTAGCGAGCGGCCCAGATGAATACATCGCACCCCCTGCAACAACTCGCCCAGAACCTGCTCGGCAAATCGCTTCACGAGCTGGAGCCGGAAGAAACCCACGTTCTCGAGCAGATTCGCCAGCGCCGACCCATCAGCCGTGATGCGGCCGATGCCTCGGATGAAGAGTCGACCTTCGGCGAAAGGCTCTCCGATACCGTCGCTGCGGTCGGCGGCTCGTGGACCTTCATCATCTGCTTTTCGCTGACCATGCTCGGCTGGATGCTGCTCAACACCGACGTGCTGTCGCACTTCGGCCTGGCCTTCGACCCCTACCCCTATATCTTCCTCAACCTGATGCTGTCGACTCTGGCGGCGATCCAGGCGCCAATCATCATGATGAGCCAGAACCGCCAGGCGGCGAAGGATCGCCTGGCAGCGCGGCTGGACTTCGAGGTGAACCTGCGTGCGGAGCTGGAAATCATGCGCCTGCATGAAAAGATCGATCAGAAGATCCTGCAACGCCTGGATCAGATCCTCGAGCGCCTGCCGGAAAGACGACCCGAGCCCTGAGCCATCGCGTCAAACGGTGCCCGCTGCGCGCTGGCGCCAGCTGTCGAGCAGACGTGCGCCCCAGACGTTGATCAGCAGCCCGGCCATCACCAGCGCCGCCCCCATCATCTGCAGGGTGCCAAGGCGTTCGCCCAGCAGCAGCGCCGAGGAGCTGATGCCCACCACCGGCACCAGCAGGGAGAACGGCGCCACCTGGCTGGCCGGGTAGCGCGACAGCAGCCGGCTCCACAGGCCGTAGCCGAGAATGGTGGCGCCGAATGCCAGGTAGGCCAGCACCAGCAGCGAGTCCACGCCGAGCGTGCGCAGCGAATGGCCGATCAACTCCGGGCCTTCCAGCCACAGCGACAGGGCCAGGAACGGCAAGGGCGGGATCAGACTGCCCCAGACCACCAGACCGACCAGATTGACCTTGCCCAGCTTGCGCGTCACCACGTTGCCCAGCGCCCACATCGACGCCGCCGCGATGGTCAGGGCGAAGCCGGCCAGGGTCATCGCCTGCCCGCCCTGCAAACCGATCAGCACCAGGCCGCTGGCCGCCACCAGCAAGCCGAACAGGTTGCTGCCGCGCAGTTGCTCACCGAGCAACAGCGCGGCGAAGAACAGGGTGAAGAACGCCTGCGATTGCAGCACCAGCGACGCCAGGCCCGCCGGCATGCCGACGTACATGGCGTAGAAGAGGAAGGCGAACTGTCCCAGCGAAATGGTCATGCCATAGGCCAGCATCCAGCGCAGCGGTACCTGCGGCCGGCGCACGAAGAAAATCGCCGGAAAGGCCGCGAGCAGAAACCGCAGGGCACCCATCAGCATCGGCGGCATGCCGTGCAGGCCGACCTTGATCACCACGAAGTTCAGGCCCCAGACGACGATCACCAGCAGTGCCAGCAGCAGATCCTTGGGCGTCATGGCCATCAACCTCGTGTCGAGTGAGCCGGCATTAGAACAGCCGCGCCTCGATGCAGACAGACACAGAGGCCGGGGAAAAAAGCCACACAGCGCCATGCGGCTGCTAACCTGCGCGCTCCTGCGCCGTTGATCCAAGCCCATGACCCTGCACGATTTCCTTCTGTTCGCCCTGCCGGCGGTGTTTCTCACCGGCCTGTCCAAGGGTGGTTTTGGCGGCGCCCTGGGCGGCATTGCCGTGCCGCTGCTGGCATTGGCCACCTCGCCGAAGCAGGCCGTGGCGGTGATACTGCCGATTCTCTGCCTGGCCGATGTGGTCGGGCTGAAGGCCTACTGGCGCAGATGGGATACGGCCAACCTCAAGGTCATGCTGCCGGGCGCGGTGATCGGTATCGCCATCGGGTCGCTGACCTTCGGCTTCTTCGATGAACGCGCCATCGGCCTGCTGATCGGGGTGATCGCCGTGAGCTTCGTCGGCCTCGGCCTGCTGCTCGCCAACCAGGCGCCGAGGCCGCTGCACAAGGGCCGTGGCCTGCTGCTGTCGAGCCTGGCCGGCTTCACCAGCTTCGTCGCCCACGCCGGCGGCCCACCGGTGATGATGCACCTGCTGCCGCAGCAACTGGAAAAACTGCGCTTCGTCGCCACCATCAACCTGTTCTTCCTGCTGACCAACGCGGCCAAGCTGTTTCCCTACGCCGCCCTGGGTCAGTTCAGCCGGGACAACCTGCTGCTCAGCCTGATGCTCGCGCCCATCGTGCCGCTGGGGGTATGGAGCGGGTTGTGGCTGCAATCGCGGGTCAACCACCAGTGGTTCTACCGCATCGCCCGGTTGGGCATCCTGCTGGCCGGGCTGCAGCTGATCTGGCGCAATCTGTAGGCCCTCGGCCACGGATGTCCGGGGCTTGGCCTCACAAGCCCAGCATTTCGCGCAGCTGCCGCGCCGTCGGCATGCGCGCCGAGACGCCGCTGTTGAAATCGAACGACTTGGCGCTGGAAAGCGGCCCGACTATCACCGGGTCGAAGCCGGCGTCGCTCACCAGACGCGCCGCCACCTGCAGGGCGGCCTGGTCGTCCGCGGCCAGCGGGATGGCCAGCTTCTCGCCCGGGCGATGGGCCTGGCTGCGCAGGTTGTGTGCGGAGATCGCATTGAACGCGCGCACCAGGCGCACGCCTGGCAGGAACTGCTGCGAAGCCAGTCCGGCGCCCAGTTCGACGGCCTGCTCGGCCATCGGCCCGTCGCGCTCCGGCCTGGGGTTACCGGCATCGAGCAGCACCTTGCCAGCCAGTTCGGCGGCATAGTCGCGGCCGACCTGCGGGGTGGCGGCATAGGGCACCGCCAGCAGGATCACCTCGCCAAAGGCGGCGGCCTCACGCGGCGTGCCGACGCGCGCACGCTCCCCCAGCTCGTCGGCCAGCGGCTGCAAACGTTCGGGATGGCGGGAAGAGATCATCACTTCATGCCCGGCCTCGACCCATAGCCGGGCCAGTGCGCTACCGATGTTGCCGGTGCCGATGATGCCGATACGCAGGCTTTCCTGCTGCGCCGAGGCCAGGCCGCCCCCCAGCAGCATGAGCAAAGCCAGCGCGGCGCCGGCGAGACGATGAAAAAGGCGGGACATGACGGCCTCCTTGAGCAGCGTGAAAAGGGCAAGCATAGAAAAGCCTGCCGCCACGCCCGCGGCCGATTCGCTACCGCATGTTACCCGTCGCGTTTGCCGCCCGGCTTCTGGCCAGCAGCTATGCTCAATTGGCAGCACGAGCAGCGGGCTCCGCGAGCCGAGGAGGTGAAAGTGCCGAGAACTCTTTTCCCCAATCGATGATGCCTTTACCGGAGATACCGCCATGAGCAAGAGTCTGGATTCGCACAAGGAACACAAGAAAAAGCCGCTGAAGACCGCCCAGGAGAAACGCCTGGCCAAGCGCACCCGAAAGCACGGGCAAACCCTGCTCGGCAGCCACTCGCCCGACCTCTGAACCACCCCGCCGGCGCGCCCCTCTGCGCCGGCGCCTTCCCAGCGATCATGCCGGGCGGAAATTGCGCGTGCCGCCGGCGCCGCAACGCACTAGAATCCGCAGCCTAACCGATCGTCCGGCCGCCGTTCGCGCGCCGCGACGCCGTCTCACCTATCGGCCAGGAGACCCCAGATGGGCGCCCAGTGGAAAGCCAAACCCAAAGAAGCCGCCGCCAATGCCCGAGGCAAGATCTTCGGCAAGCTGGTGAAGGAAATCATGATCGCCGCGCGCAACGGC
>Ga0114984_1000214_pt1 | contig 23541 bp, 24 predicted proteins | sample Shrwel1BS1Day1_FD_96987 | JGI IMG/M metagenome (GOLD analysis project Ga0114984, IMG submission 96987) | Subsurface microbial communities from deep shales in Ohio, USA - Utica-3 well 1 S-1-Day1 | ecosystem: Environmental > Aquatic > Deep subsurface > Shale gas/oil reservoir > Produced water/Flow...
GCGGAATGGCCAGCAGGAACGGGAGTAGATACTGGGAACTCAGAACCACACCCAGCATCAGCGGTGTCGCGCCCACCTCAAGGCTGTAGACCGGAACCGTCACCAGCAGCATCGAGTAGACGACAAAGCAGAACGTCAGCGATACACAGACGGCCACGAAATTTCGTTTGGTCTCGTCAGCAGACAAGAGCGTAATCTCCAGGGAAGGGAATTCTCAGTCGTTTGCCTTACGGCAATGGAACGGATTATTGTGAACTGTTTCGTATGCTATCTGAAAGCCATGTATCAGAGAGAACCCATGAATCCGACCATTGAACTCATCAAATCCCACCGCTCCATCCGCAAGTTCAAGGACCAGAAGATCCCCCGCGACCTGCTGGAAGAGCTGGTTCGTGCCGGCCAGTGCGCCGCCACCTCCAACCACGTTCAGGCCTACTCCATCATCCACGTGGTCAATCCGGAGAACCGCCGCAAGATTTCCGAACTGGCCGGTGGCCAGGCCCATGTGGTGGAGGCTTCAGATTTCCTGGTGTTCTGCGCCGACATGAAACGCTCCACCGAAGCCGCGGAGCGAGCTGGCGCCGACGTGGTCCGGGGTATGACCGAGCAGCTGGTGGTGGCCAGTGTGGATGCCGCGCTGATGGCCCAGAACGTGGCGGTTGCCGCCGAATCCGAAGGCTTGGGGCTGTGTTACGTGGGCGGGATCCGGAATGATCCGGCCCAGGTGGCCGAGATCCTGAAATTGCCGGAGCATGTCTACCCGGTGTTCGGCATGAGCCTCGGCTACCCGGATCAGGATCCGGAAGTGAAGCCCCGGCTGCCGTTGGAAACCATCCTCAAGGAAGACTATTACGACGACAGCAAGGACGAGGAGCAGGTCGCCGCGTTCGACGACACCATGCACCAGTACTACCTGGATCGCTCCGGTGGCAACAAGGACTCCAACTGGTCCAAGGAGCTGAAGCCACTGTTCACCACCAAGCTTCGGCCGCACATGAAGGAATTCCTCAACAGGCGCGGGTTCGGGGTCAAGTAATCCCGTCCGCCTCAGGCGTCCTCAAGTATGAGGACCACCAGCTCCTTCGGCCCATGGGCACCATAGGCCAGGACCTGCTCGATGTCCGCGGTCTTGGACGGGCCGGACACCAGCAGGAGATTGGTGGGCAGTCCCTCCGACCAGTTCTGGCGCTGCATCATGGCGTAGAGGTTGTCCTCGATCTCGCTGGCCTTGAGGAGGGCAATGTGCAACGGCGGCAGCAGGCTCATCAGCCTCGGCTCGTGCCGGTCGGGCCAGAGCACCAGCGAGCCGGTGGCAGCAATGGCACCAACGGTGCCGGTAATGCTCGCATCCACCTGCCAGAACAGTTCCTCTTTCCATTCCTCCACCGGTCGGTCGTACGCCAGCAGTTGCACGGACGAGTCTGACTGCTGCAAGTATTCCGCGAGTTGCTGGCCATGGGCGGTTGCCGGGGCATGGAGGAGATTGCCGAGGCCCCGCTTGGCCAGGATCGCGGCCACTTTTTCCGGCCAGTTGTCGCTGCTGACCTGATGGATCTCGGTATGCACCCCCTCCATCAGATTGCGCAGCCGCATGATCCGGTCCTCCGGCGCGTACTGCCAGGGTTCGGTTACCAGGCGCTCGTCGAAGTCGTCCGGGCGCGGAATGGAGCCGGCCAGGCCGGTGCGAAGCTTGTTCAGGATATTGCTGCGGGCGCTCATGTTACTGCCCTCCGTTACGGGCCAGGTGCTCCCTGGCCAAGTCGTGCAGGGAACGTTTCGCCGGCACCGGCGCGCTGTGATTGTCGGTCCAGGGGCCAACGTGTTTCGGTGTCAGCTTACGGAACCGGGTGGCGCCCCAGAGAAACAGCCGGTACAGCGCCGGGGTACTGTTGAGAGTCCGCCAGAATCGCCAGATCAGACGTTCCTTCCGGGAATACTTGGCGCCACCGTCCTTCACCTTCGGCCCTTCAGCCGGACTTTTCACATTCTCCTGGCGCAGGCGCTGAAGCAGTTCCGGGATCGGGATCTTCACCGGGCACACGTCACCACAGGCCCCACAAAGGGAGGAGGCGCTGGGATGGTCTGGCACCTGGTGCAGGCCGACCATATGCGGCGTCACAATCTTGCCGATCGGCCCCGGGTAGACCTCGCCGTAGGTGTGGCCACCCACCCGGGTGTACACCGGGCAGTGATTCATACAGGCGCCGCAGCGGATGCAGTTAAGGGTCTGGCGCATCTGGGCATCGGCAAAAGCACCGCTGCGGCCGTTGTCCAGCAGCACCAGGTGCACCTCCTCCGGGCCGTCCAACTCGTCGGCTTTGCGCGGGCCGGAGATCATATTCACGTAGGTGGTGATCGGTTGCCCCAGGGCCGAGCGGGTCAGCAGGGACAGCAGCGGCACCACGTCCCGCAGGTTTTCCACCACCTTCTCGATACCGGTTACAGCAATGTGTACCGGTGGCGCGGTGGTACTCATCCGACCGTTGCCCTCGTTCTCCACCAGCAGCAGGGTGCCGGTCTCGGCAATGGCGAAGTTCACGCCGGACACCCCGACGTCCGCCTCCATGAACTTGCGACGCAGGGTCTTGCGGCCGATCTGGATCAGTTCGTTGACGTCGTCGGTTTCCGCCACGCCCAGCTTGTCGTGGAACAGCTTCGACACCTGGCGACGGTTCTTGTGGATGGCCGGGATGATGATATGGGAGGGTTTCTCACCATCGAGCTGGACGATGTACTCGCCCATATCAGATTCCAGGCACTCTACCCCACGCTCGGCGAGGTAGTCGTTCATCTCCATTTCCTCGCTGACCATGGATTTGCCCTTCACCACCTGCGAGCCCTGGCGGGCCTGGATGATGCCATGGACAATCTCGTTGGCCTGTTCGGTGGTTTCCGCCCAGTGCACCTTCACGCCGTTGTCGGTCAGCTTCGTTTCCAGCTGTTCGAGCAGGTCCGGCAGTCGGGACAGGGCCCGGGCCTTGGTCCGGTTGCCCAGCTCCCGCAGGCCCTCGCGTTCCTCCTCGTCGGGGAAGGCGTCGGCCCGCTTTTTCATCAGCGAGTCCATGGCGGTGCGGAAGTTGGTCCGCAGCTGGCCGTCCGCCAGCGCGACTTCCGCCCGGTCCCGGAAACCGCCGGTCAGTTCGGTAACAGGAATTCGCTGGCTCATACCTTGCCCTCCCCGCTCACGCGCTCCCAAAGGAAACTGGCCAGGTGCCGGCCCCGGAAGGTCTGCTGCTGTTTGTCGAGGGAACCGTTGATGTTCATCAGGCAGCCGCCGTCGGCGGTAACCATTTCGTCGGCTCCGCAAGCCATCAGGGATTGCGTCTTGTCCATTACCATGGCGCCGGAGACTTCCGGCATCCTTACCGAAAAGGTTCCGCCAAAGCCACAGCATTCGCTCTCGTGGTCATGGTCCACCCGCTCCACATTGGATAGCTTGCCCAGCAGTTCCCGGGCATGGAGGTGGGTGTTCATCTCACGGCGGGCGGAACAGGAGGTGTGCAGGGCAATCCGGGTGGGTTCACCCAGATCCTGCCACTCAACCTGGCAGACGTTGAGCAGGAACTCGGTCAGCTCGAAGGTACGCTCGGCCAGCGACTCAACCCGTTTCAGGGTGTCCGGCTCATCGGCGAACAGTTCCCGGTAATGCTGGCAGAACATGCCGGCGCAGGAGCCCGAGGGCACCACCACCGGCATGTCGGCATCGAGAATGGCCAGCTGCGCACGGGCCACTTCCCTCGCCTCGGCCGCATAGCCGGAGGTCCACGCCGGCTGGCCGCAACAGCTCTGCCCTTCTGGGAAATGTACCCGGACGCCCTCGCGTTCCAACAGGCGGATGGCATCCAGGCCTGCTTCCGGAAAGAACAGATCCACCACACAGGTCCCGAACAGGATCACTTCCCGGGGTTTGGCCGGATAGTGTCGCGGACCGGGTCGCTCCGGAGCCACCCGGGTGGCATTGGGGGCGGCGTCGTAAAACAGTTCGCTCATGATCGGCTCCTTCACGGAAACAGCGCTCGCGCGCTTACAGTCAGACCAACGGATCCACGATGCCCAGCCCGTAGGCGGCGATCAGGGCAATCAGGCCGGTCATTAACAGGTAATACAGGGTTGGCCAGACGGTCTTGCGCAGGGTCTGGCCCTCGCGGCCAAGCAGACCGACCGTGGCAGACGCGGCCACCACGTTGTGGATCGCCACCATGTTGCCAGCAGCAGCGCCCACCGCCTGCACCGCCACGATCAATGCGGTGGAGAGCCCCAGGCTCTCGGCAACGCCGAACTGGAACTGGCTGAACATCATGTTGGACACGGTATTGGAGCCGGCGAGGAACGCACCCATGGCACCAACGGCAGGCGCCAGCAGCGGATAGATACCGCCGACGGTATCGGCCACCCAGGTTGCCATGGCAATGGGCATGCTCGGCAGGTCAGACAGGTTGACCCCGGAGTTGATCAGGATCCGCACCATTGGCACGGTAAACAGCAGCACAAAACCGGCACTCAGCAGCACACTGCCGGATTCTTTGACCGCAGCGGTCAGCTCCCGCACCTGCATCCGGTGAATAAAGAAGGTGGCGATCACCACCATCACCAGAATACCGCTGGGCAGGTACAGCGGCTGAACACCGGCGTTGATGCCCGCCTCGCCCAGGATGTTAGAAAAGCCCACGCCGACAGCGGTGAAGGCCGCCTTGACCTCTGGGATCACCCGGCTGATCACCAGCACCACGCCCACCAGCACATAGGGCAGCCAGGCGCGGAAACCGCTCATGGGCTTGGCGGCCAGATCTTCCAGTTTCATTTCAATCAGGCCGAACCACTCGGACGGCCACTGGTCTCGGGGCGCAAAATCCCAGGTGGTTTTCGGCAGAAGGAAGCCCTTGCGAGCGGCGGTGGTGACAATAGCCAGGCCGATCAGTCCACCCAGCAGCGAAGGGAACTCGGGCCCGAGGATCACGCCGGTCAGGGCATAAGGCACCACAAAGGCAATACCGGCAAACAGAGCAAACGGCAGCACCTCAAGGCCTTCGCGCCAGCTTTTGTTCCTGCCGAAGAAGCGGGTCATCATCATGACCATGAACAGCGGCATGAGCACACCGACGATGGCATGGATAATGGCCACCTCGGAGGTGATCAGCTGCAGGTACTGGTCCCAGTTTGAACCCAGCTGCTCCATGCGCTCGCCAATACTGTTGCGATCGAGACCCGTGGTCACACCCACGATGATCGGAGTGCCGACCGCCCCGAACGATACCGGCGTGCTCTGTACCATCATGCCCAGCATGACCGCCGCCATGGCCGGGAAGCCGACCGCCACCAGCAGGGGTGCGGCAATGGCCGCCGGGGTACCAAAGCCGGAGGCTCCTTCGATGAACGAGCCAAACAGCCAGACGATGATGATCGCCTGCACCCGACGGTCCGGGCTGATGTTGGTGAAACCGGCGCGGATGGCAGTAATTGCCCCGGAATGTTTCAGGGTGTTGAGCAGCAGGATGGCGCCGAAGATGATCCACAGCAGACCGAGGGTGATCACCAGCCCTTGCAGCGAGGATGCGAGAATACGGTTGAAGCTCATGTCCCAGCCGGTATAGGCGATCAGGGCCGTGACCAGGAACACCAGCGGCATGGCACGGCGGGCCGGCCAACGCAGGCCGAGTAGCAGAATCCCCGCCAGGAGGATGGGGGTAAACGCCAAGAGGGCAAGCAATCCGGACGACATACAACTCTCCAAATCTTGTTTTTGGAATCTTTAGTGGATAATTGGTATTACCAATTTACAAGAGGTAGGCGCTTACGTTAGGGGAAGGGGCCGACCGCTGTCAAAACGACCACCCTCGACATTGGTCCAATTGCGTTTGGTGATTGCTGTCAAATCAACCGGTAATCGGGGTATGCTGCTTTGGTAAGACCAATCTAAAATCCACCGAAATCCTCAGGTAGTGCATTTAATGGCCATCGGACATATTGCCCCCCGGCGCCTGGCCGACACCATCGTCGAGCAGTTGGAAACCATGATTCTGGAAGGAACCCTGCAGCCGGGCGAGCGGCTGCCGCCGGAACGGGTGCTGGCCGAGCAGTTCGGGGTATCACGACCTTCGCTTCGGGAGGCAGTGCAGAAACTCGCCGCCAAGGGGCTGCTCACCAGCCGTCAGGGGGGCGGCAATTTTGTCACCGAAAACCTGGGCTCCAGTTTCAGTGACCCGCTGATCTCGCTACTGGAAGACCGGCCTGAGGCCCAGCGGGACCTGTTGGAGTTCCGCCGCACCCTGGAGGCGGATTGCGCCTATTACGCCGCCCAGCGAGCGACAGAGGTGGATCGTGAGCATCTGCAGGCGGCCTACAAGGAACTCCAGGCCTGCTACGAGAAAACTTCCGAGCGGGATGTGGAAGCCGAGGGCGCGGCGGATGCCCGCTTCCACCTGGCCATTGCCGAAGCCAGTCACAACGTCATTCTGCTGCACACCATCCGCACCCTGTTCAACATGCTCAAGAGCAGCGTGGTGACCAACATCGGCGGCATGTACGCGAGAGAAGCGGAAACCCGGGAAGGGCTCAAGGAGCAACACCGGCTGCTGTTCAGCGCCATCATGGAAGGGCGGGCAGATGACGCCCGGGAGATTGCCGGCAGCCACATCCAGTATGTGCAGCAGGTACTGTCCGAGCGCAGCGAAAACCACCGGCGCCTGGAGCGGGCCATCCGCCGGGACAGCCTGACCCGAACCTGACGTTCAGAGTTTCTCCCAGACCGTCACTTCCGAGAAGCTGTGCTGGAATTTGTTCCGGGTCTCCCGGATCACAAACGGCACGCTGTGGGGATCCACCAGCAGCCGGAAATGGGGCGCCAGCATATCCTGCAGGCCATCAAAGGTGGTGTAGTCCTCGCCGTCCTTGCGGAATCCACCGACCCAGGCCTCCCGGGGAGTGTATTCCTCCAGCCAGGTATACGGGGAGGCGATGACCAGCAGGCCGTTTTCGGTAATACGCTCGTGAATCGTGGTGAGAAACTTTGACGGCTGATACAGACGATCGATCAGGTTGGCCGCCAGTACCAGATCGTATCCGGTGAACCGGGAACTGAGATCACAGGCATCGCCCTGATGGAAACTCACCTTGCCGGCGGCATCTTCCAACCCGAGGGACGCGAGGCTCCGCTCCTGGTAACTCACCAGTTCACCCTCTTCCGGGCGGGCATAGCGTACCTGCCTCTGCTTCGCCATGTCTGCTGCTGCTCTGACAAAGCTTTCGGAATAGTCGACACCGTCGACGTGGTCAAAGCGGGTAGCCAACTCGAAGGTGGCCCGGCCGCAGGCGCAGCCCAGATCCAGGGCCTTGCCGTGATCCCGACCGTTCATCGCATCGAAACACAGCCGCGCCAGTTCCTGGGGGAAGTTCGGCTCGGCGTGCCAGGATTCACCAAAGTGGAATTCCAGGTACTGCGCCAGTGTGGTGTCACTCTCGTAATAGCCGCTGGGCTCGTTCACATGCATATCCTCGTTGCTGGGCCGATCCTGCCATGAGGGCAGCGAATCAGTCGCCCGCCAGTTTCGGGTACAGGGGCTCCACCACCGGTTTCAGCCCCTTGGCGTCATCGATAAACAATTGCAGATGCGGGAAAGGTATCTCGATACCGGCGGCATCCAGCGCCTCTTTGATCTGCTCGAGTATCTCGGCCATGATTCTGGGCTGCACATCCAGATTGTCCGGCGTGATCCACACCTGCGCTTTCAGATTGACCGAGGAATCCCCCAGGCTCTCCATCAGTACCCTGGGCTCCATGCCTTTCGACTGCAGTGCCTCCGGGTGCGCGTGCAATACCGGCATGATGACCTCCCGGGCCGCCTGTGCCGATTCCTTGTAGGCGATGCCCACCGGAATATTCAGTCGTGTCGCGCCCTCCGCGCTGTAATTGACAATATCAGAGGACGCCACGCTGTCGTTGGGAATCATTGTGAAGATGTTATCCCGGGTCCGCAGCCAGGTGGTCCGAAGAGCAATTTTCACCACCTTGCCATCCTGGCCGTTGATCGTCACCCAGTCCCCGATGCGAAAAGGCCGTTCGATAAGCAGGGTTATACCGGCGATGAAGTTGGAAAGGGTGGACTGGGCGGCGAAACCCACCGCGATACCAACGATACCCAGCCCGGCCACGATGGAGACCACGTCAAAGCCGAATTGGGCAACGACCGTGACAACCGCGAAGGTGACCGCCAGTACCGAGAACAGATTTTCCACCAGCTGCCGGATTGAAGGATCCATCCGGTAGCGGGTCATCGTCTCCCGAATCAGCCGGCCCAGGACCAGCCAGGCGACAAAGAAACCGAGCGCCATCAATCCGGCCTTTGCCATCGCTGCCAGAAACACCGCACCCGCCCCGAACTGGGCCAGAATCACCAGTAACGCGCCGAGGCCCATGAGGTAACGCACTCCGGTACGCAGATGACCGAACAGCGGGTGGGCAGCCCGGCGCTTGCCAACGACGAGTCGAGTCAGACCGATCACAATCACGTAGGCGCCAACAAACAGAGCGACATAGAACACCGATATCACCAACTGGCTCAAGGCGTGGATCGCAAGCGCCCCCCAGTCCAGCTCTCCGCCGCCAAGCGCCTCGACGGTGTCCCCGAGGTTTTTCTTCAGCTGTTCGATTACAGCCGTAATGAAGGTCTCAGCCATTCGCCGGTTCCTTGTTCTTGATTTCGGCGTTACCCGTCCCTATCAACTCTGCCAGCCAGGGCAGCAGGTCGGGATAGGCATCCAGATCCAGCACAAACTCCTGGCCCCGTGCGGCACTGGCCAGATAACACCAGGGCAGGTCCAGTCGCCAACGGTCAGGCTTCTGATGATAGCTTAGCGCCGGTTTGCCCCCGGCGGGGAAAAATCCGGCCGGCAGCCGCCAACGGGTGGGGAGTCGGCCTTCAGGATCAGTCAGCCTCAGGCGATCTTGCAGTTGCGGGAACACGCCACTACCCGGCAAAGCGCGTCGATGCCCGGGTAACCGCCAGGAATCCGATGACACATACAGGGTATTGCCCGGATCCGGTCCCCGGCAAAAATGCGGATGGTAGCGCGCCCAGGGCAGTGCCTTCGACGGCAGATCATCTACAGCATGCACCTGACCGACGTGCAACCAGCCCCAGATGGCATGAAATGGCCGGGTACCCGGCACAAACCGCCATCGACGACGCACCATCTCAGCCTTTCGGAATACGCCAAAGAACAGAAACAGATCGCCCACACCCACACCCTGATTATTCAGATGCCCCTGGGCTGAACCGGTCTGGCCCAGCAAAGGCCGCCAGCCGGGTTGGCGCGGCAGGGCATCGGCCACCAGATCCGGATCCAGATGTGCACCGGAACCGCCCCGCACCCGGCCACCGGAAAGGTCCCGGGCAATCTTGCCGAGACGGCGCGCCCCGAATGACACATCGTCATAGCGGATCTGTGACAGCCGGTCGGGAATTGGCAGGACACACAGGGAACCATCGGGCAGAACCGGGCTGGGACAGCCTCCGGCAGAGGAATCGAAGCCTTTCCGACTCAGAATCAGTCGCACACGCACTCCTGGATCAATGGGGATTCGGCAGGGGAAAATGCTATCGTAGATTGTTGTCCAATGCGCCCCGACAGGCCGCCAATCGGAGACCACCATGAAAATTGTCTGTATTTCCGACACCCACGGCATGCATCGCCAGGTAAAAGTGCCTGATGGCGACCTGTTGATCCACGCCGGCGACTGCCTGGGCCAGGGCACCCTGGATGATCTGGAGGATCTGAACGACTGGTTCGGCAGCCTCCCCCACCGGCACAAGATCCTGATCGCGGGCAATCATGACTGGTGTTTCCAGGACGAACCGGAAGAATCCCGGGTGCTGCTGACCCACGCCCATTACCTTCAGGACAGCGGCCTGGAGCTGGAAGGGCTGAGGTTCTGGGGCAGCCCCTGGACACCGGTTTTCTTCAACTGGGCATTCAACCTGGAACGGGGGCCCGAGCTGGCCGCGCGCTGGGAGCGAATTCCCGAGAAACTGGATGTACTGATCACCCATGGTCCGGCCGCCGGCATCCTGGACACTGTACCCAGCGGTACCGGCGATCTGTCCGTGGGCTGCGAGGAATTGGCCCGGGTGCTTGAATCCCGGTCGCCCCGGCTCCACATTTTCGGGCACATCCATGAAAGCTATGGCCAGAAACAGGTAGGCAATTGCCTGCACGTCAACGCCAGCACCTGTACAGGCAGTTACAAGCCACTGAACCTGCCTGTCGTTCTGGACCTTTGAGGAGCACCATGTCCAAACACCCTGACTATTCCCTGCTGGAACTCGCCTCGGTCCGCGAGGGCGACTCCGTCGGCACTACCCTGGCGAACAGTGTTGCCTATGCCCAACACGCGGAAAAGCTCGGGTTCAGGCGGTTCTGGCTGGCCGAGCACCACAACATGGAAGGCATCTCCAGCTCGGCAACCTCGGTACTGATCGGCCATATTGCGGGCAAGACTTCCACCATTCGAGTGGGCTCCGGCGGTGTGATGCTGCCCAACCATCCGCCGCTGGTGATTGCCGAACAGTTCGGGACCCTGGAATCACTCTATCCCGGCAGGATCGATCTGGGCCTGGGCCGGGCTCCCGGCACCGATCCGGTAACAGCCCGGGCTCTGCGCCGGGATGGACTGGGCGCCGAGCAATTCCCGGAAGACGTCGCCCGGCTGCAAACCCTTCTGGGGCCGTTACAGCCCGGCCAACCGGTCAAGGCCATTCCCGGCGCCGGCACCAATGTACCCATCTGGCTGCTGGGATCCAGCCTTTACAGCGCCCAACTGGCGGCCATGCGGGGGCTGCCTTATGCCTTTGCCGGCCATTTCGCGCCACGCCTCTACCGGGAGGCCCTGAGAGTCTATCGGGACAACTTCCAGCCTTCCGACCAGCTTGTCGAGCCCTATGCCATGCTGGCAGTGCCGGCCATACCCGCGGATTCCGTTGAGGAAGCCCGCTACCTGGCCACCACCAGCTACCAGCGTATCCTGTCGCTGTTCCGGGGCCAGCCGCTGTGGATGAAGCCACCGGTGGAAACCATGGAGGGCCTGTGGAATGCCGGTGAGGAGGCCAGTGTCCGGGATTTCCTGGGGCTACAGCTGCTGGGAGATGCTGCCACCATTCGCCAGCAACTAAACGACCTGCTGGTGACGGTGGAGGTGGACGAGCTCATGTTCACGGTGGACATCTACGACCCGGAAAAGCGCCGCCATGCCCTCGACATACTGGCCGCTACCCGGAATCAGAGCACCGACTCGACCGCCTCGATCAACTGAGGATCCTCCGGCCGGACCTGGCTCGGGAACCGCTGCACCACTTCGCCATCCCGGTTCACCACGTATTTGGTGAAATTCCACCGGGGTGGTTGGCTCTGCCGATTGAGCTCGCGGAACACCGGATTGGCGTCGGTGCCGGTCACCGGACCCGGTGCGATCATGGTGAAGGTGACACCGAAATTCACGAAGCACACATTGGCGGCCTCTTCCTCGCTGTCCGCTTCCTGCCGGAAGTCGTCGCTGGCAAACCCCACAACCACCAGACCCTTGTCTGCATATCGTTGATGCAGTGCCTCCAGCCCCTCGAACTGACCGGTGTACCCACAGCGGCTGGCAGTGTTGACCACCAGCATGGGTTTGCCGCCCGCAAGCTCGCACAGGTTGACGGAATCCCGGGAATGCAGCTTCCGCTGCTCGTGGTCGAGAAACGCCGGGCAGCCCTCTGTTTCCTGGGCTTGCGCGGTGCTGGTGAGAGCCGCGAGCACCAGGATCATTAGCAATCTGGACATAAAGAGCCTCCTTGATATCAACCCTTCATACGTTCCGGACACCAATACGGCTCTGATCACTGGACACCGGCGCCATCAATCGCAATCATCCCTGTAAATACACGTTTCAGGAAGACCGATATGCCCCGAGAGATCATTCACCTGTTCCTTTCCCACGGACTGGAAAGCGGGCCCGGCAGCACCAAGATCCAGGCCATGAAACAGGCAGCAGAAGCTTTCCCCGGCATTTGCGCCGAGGCCATCGACCACCGCAGCAGCAAGGATCCGGATGTCCGCCTGCAGCAGATGCGGGCGGCCATGGATGAGGCCAGCGCGGATCCGGCGCGAACGATCCTGGCCGGATCCAGCATGGGTGGCTGGGTCTGCGCCCAGACCAGCGCCCTCACCCCGGTGCTGGGCTGTTTCCTGCTGGCACCGGCATTGGCACTGCCGCGTTATCCCCAGTCCAGCCCCGTCATTCAGGCGAAACACACCCGGATCATCCACGGCTGGGATGACGATGTGGTACCGGCAATGCCGGTTCTGGAACTGGCCCGGGAGCAACGCATCACCACCCTGGTTCTGCCCGACGGGCACCGCCTCCAGAACAGTGTCGATACCGTGGTACGGGAATTCACCCTGTTCGTGAAAAACTGCCTGTCAGAACTGAATCCATCCTGAATTCATGCACTTGCGATCCGGCTAAAACCTGTATCCGGTATTGGCTTATTTCCGCCATTTTCTTGCGAAAACGACTTTGTTTTGCCAGTCTTTATAAACGTAACAATGGATTAACGTAAAATAACGAGCGGAGACAACCCGATGAGCAGCAAGAGTAAATTCAGGAAACTGGCTGGTATTTCAGCGCTGGCATTCGCCGGCCTGACCGCGGCAAACGCCGTAAACGCGGCCAACTGGCGCTATGCCCATGAAGAATACGAAGGCGATGTTCAGGACGTTTACGCCTACAAGTTCAAGGAATATATCGAGGAAAACTCGGACCACACCCTGCAGGTTTATCGCTTCGGTGAGCTGGGTGAGTCCAGTGATATCATGGAGCAGACCCAGGCGGGCATTCTGAATTTCGTAAACCAGTCTCCCGGTTTCACTGGCGCACTGATTCCCGAGGCACAGATTTTCTTCATTCCATACCTGATGCCTACCGATATGGAGACAGTGGTAGAGTTCTTCCGGGAAAGTGAAGCAATCAACGAGATGTTCCCGAAGCTGTATGCCCAACACGGCCTCGAGCTTCTGCAGATGTATCCTGAAGGTGAAATGGTTGTAACGGCTGATGAGCCGATCACCAAGCCCGCAGACTTCAACAACAAGAAGATCCGGGTCATGACCAACCCGCTTCTGTCCGAGACATACGACGCATTCGGCGCAACTCCTACGCCGCTGCCCTGGGGTGAGGTCTACGGTGCCCTGCAGACCAACATGATTCAGGGTCAGGAAAACCCGATCTTCTGGATCGAATCCGGCGGTCTTTATGAAGTTTCTCCGAACCTGATCTTTACCGGTCACGGATGGTTTACTACGGCCATGATGGCGAACCAGGACTTCTATAACGGCCTGTCCGAGGAAGACAAGAAGCTGGTCCAGGATGCTGCCGACTATGCATTTGAAAAGATCCTTGTGCATATCGACGGTCTGGCAGAGGAGTCACTCGAGAAGATCAAGAAAGCCAGCGATGAGGTCACGGTTACCCGACTGAACGACGAACAGATCGAAGCCTTCAAGGCGCGCGCGCCTCAGGTTGAAGAGAAGTTCATCGAGATGACTGGCGAAAGCGGTAAAGAGCTGCTGAACCAGTTCAAGGAAGACCTGAAAGAAGTTCAGTCCGACTGAACCCACTGAAGGCGGCTCCCTCGGAAGAGGGAGCCCTTTCTCAGTTAACCCCCGGCTATCAGCCATTCATTCATCATCCCCCGGCTGAAAGCCTTTTTTCGGAGCGCTAACCCTATGTCCGAAAAGTCTCCGGAGATCGAAGACGACACCGGATCTTATGAATCCGGCTTACCCGGCTTCCTGGGTACCATTGACGTTTTCATCAGCAAAGTCGAAGCGGTCATGCTCGCCATGGGCGTGATCCTTATGGCCGTCAACACCTGCGTGAATGTAATTGCCCGGTTCGTTTTCCAGGAGGGTTTGTTCTTCTCCGGAGAAATCAACCGAATTCTGATCATTCTTATCACCTTCGCTGGTATCGGCTACGCAGCCCGCCACGGACGCCACATTCGTATGTCGGCTGTCTACGACGCGATTCCCACCAAGGGACGCAAGGTGCTGATGATCATCATTGCCCTGTTCACCTCGGTGGTGATGTTTTTCCTCTGCTACCATTCCTACGGCTATATCGAGACTCTCTATGAGCGGGGCCGGATTCTGCCGGCACTGGGCTTTGAGATCTGGTGGATCTATATTTGGGCCCCGGTAGGTTTTGCGATTACCGGCATCCAGTATTTCCTCACCGCCATCAAGAACTTCACCAGCAAGGATGTCTACCTCTCCACTGGCGTTGTTGATGGTTACGCCGACACCGAATCGGAAGTATGACCCCTGCAGCTGAACTCAGGTAAGGATAAGAAATCATGGCAACTATAATGATGGTGATCATGATCGGGTTATTGCTGCTGGGCTTCCCGATGATGGTTCCGCTGATTACCGGTGCGGTGGTCGGCTTTGTAATGATGTTCGACGGCTTCGGCCAGATGGGTACCTTCATCCAGCAGATGATGGGGGGCATCCGGCCGGCGTCGTTGATTGCAGTACCGATGTTCATTCTGGCTGCAGATATCATGACCCGCGGCCAGTCCGCGGATCGACTGATCAACATGGTCATGGCCTTTATCGGCCATGTGAAGGGCGGCCTTGCGATCAGTACTGCCACCTCCTGCACACTGTTCGGCGCGGTCTCCGGCTCAACCCAGGCGACTGTGGTGGCCGTGGGCTCCCCGCTGCGACCGAAGATGCTGAAGGCAGGCTACTCGGATCCATTCACTCTGGCACTGATCATCAACTCCAGTGACATAGCCTTCCTGATCCCGCCCAGCATTGGCATGATTATCTACGGGGTCATCTCTGAGACCTCCATTGCCGAGCTGTTCATTGCCGGTATCGGCCCTGGGTTTCTGATACTGTTCATGTTCTCGATCTACTGCCTGATCTATGCCTACAGGAACAATGTTCCCACCGAAGAGAAGGCCACCTGGAAACAGCGAGCGGTATCGGTTCGAGAGGCACTATGGCCACTGTTCTTCCCGGTCATTATTGTCGGCGGCATCTACGGCGGCATCTTCAGTCCGACCGAGGCAGCGGCAGTCTGTGTGCTCTATGCATTCCTGCTCGAGTTTGTCGTATTCCGCTCGCTCAAGCTGGCAGATATCTACAGGATTGCCAAATCAACCGGTCTGATAACGGCAGTCGTCTTCATCCTGGTGGCTGTGGGCAACGGCTTCTCCTGGATCATTTCCTTTGCCCAGATTCCGCAGTCCATCCTGGAAGCGGTTGGCGTCAATGAAGCCGGCCCGGTGGGCGTGTTGATCGCCATCTGTGTCGCGTTCTTCATTGCCTGTATGTTCGTGGACCCGATTGTGGTGATCCTGGTATTGACCCCCATCTTCGCACCGGCTATCGAGGCGACCGGCCTGGACCCGGTTCTGGTGGGTGTACTGATTACACTCCAGGTGGCCATCGGCTCAGCCACACCACCCTTTGGCTGCGATATCTTCACGGCCATCGCGATCTTCAAACGGCCCTACCTTGAGGTGATTCGGGGAACTCCGCCGTTCATCTTCATGCTGGTGGCGGCCGCAGGCCTGATTATCGCCTTCCCGGACATTGCCCTGTTCCTGCGGGACGTGGCGTTCAGGGATTAATGGAGAGACTCAAGGGTCCTTAAGGAGAAACCCATGTTCAAAAGAATCCTGGTCGCGGTGGACGGGTCCAAGACCTCGCTCAAGGCGCTGGACAAGGCCATCGATCTCCAGAAACTGATCCCCGAGGCGGAGATCTACATCCTCTGCGTGTACAAACACCACAGCCTGTTCGAGGCTTCACTGTCGATCGGTCGCCCGGCCGACATGGACATTCCGGACAAGGTGCTCTCGGAGTATGCGAAGGAAGTGGTAAACCATGCCAAAGACCTGGCCAAGGAACATGGCGCCACCAAGGTGCGCGGCTTTGTGAAAGCCGGACGGCCATCACGGGTGATCATCAAGTTCGCCCAGGACAAGGAAGCGGACCTGATTGTGGTCGGTACCAAGGGTACCAACAGCGACAAGGACGGCATGTTCCTGGGCAGTGTCTCCCACCGGGTGGCGTCCCACGCCAAGTGCCCGGTACTGGTGGTCTGACACTCCATCCCGGCCGGGATAGCGCCATCAGGCGCTATCCCGGGACCTTCCCAGCGCCATCACTGCCAACAACGCAGAGCCCACCATCAGCAACAGCGCCACCGCATTCAGTACTGGTGTCGATCCTTCCCGCAACCGATTGAACAGCGCAACGGTCAGCGGTGTATCACTGCCGGTGAGCATTACCGTGGTGTTGAAGTTCTCAAAGGACATCAGGAACGCCATCGCCGCTGCCCCGAAAATCGACGGCATCAGCCAGGGCAGCGTCACCGTGAACCAGGCCACCACGGGTGTGGCGCCCAGGTTCAGCGCCGCTTCTTCCAGCTGCCGGTCAAACTTGCGCAGGCGGGCAGCGATCACCAGGGTGGCGAGCGTGGCAATGAAAGTCACCTGCCCCATCACCACCAGAGTCATCCCCGGCCGGAACACATCCAGCTCGACACCCCACAGCCGGGAGGCATCATTGGCCATACCACTGTAGAACACCAGGATCGACACCCCCAGAATTACTCCCGGAATCACCAGCGGCAGCAACATCAGCAGGTACAGGAACTCCTTGCCGCGAAACTCCAGGCGCTCGAACAGCACCGCGTTGGCGCACCCCAGGGTAACGCTGACTACCGTCACCCAGAAGGCGATCTTGGTACTCACCCAGAGCGCGGACAACAGCGTGTCATCGTGGAACAGGCCGGTGCGACCACCAGAACCGTCCGCCAGGTACCAGTCCAGGGTAAAGCCCTTCCAGGGCAGCGACGGGAACGGGGCATCATTGAACGCAAATACCGCCGTCACGGTCAGGGGCAGGGCCAGGTAGACAAAAAACGCCACCAGGTAGGCCAGGTACAGGCCATCGAACCAACGGGAGCGGGGAACCGACCGTATCATGCCCTCACCCCATGACCTTGCGCAGGGACTGGCCAGAGAGTTTCAGTCCCAGCCAGACGATCAGCGACGACAGTACCAGCAGCAAAACGCCGAGGGCGGCGCCCTGTTCCCAGTTAAAGCGGGTAATGAACTGGGTAAAGATTTGCCCGGTGAACCAGGCACTGTCCTTGCCGCCCATGAGGATGGGGGTCAGGTAACTGCCGAGGGTCAGCATGAACACCACGATGCAACCGGATACGATGCCAGGCATGGCCCAGGGCACCACCACCTCTCGCAGCACGGTGAGGTGGCTACCCCCGAGATCATAGCCGGCCTCCACCAGGTTCTCGTCCATGCCGTCCAGGGTGGTGACCAGCGGCACCACCATGAACAGCAGGCCGTTGTAGACTAGGCCGATGATCACCGCCACGTCGTTGTAGAGCATTTCCACCGGGCCATCCGCCCAGCCCAGAGCTTGCAGCCAGGAACTGAACAGTCCGCTTTCCCGTAAGAGGATCATCCAGCCGTAGGTACGCACCAGTTCACTGGCCCAGAACGGCACCAGGCACGCCAGAAACAGCAGTCCCTTGGCACGGCCCCGTGCCAGCCTCGCGATGTACCAGGCAATGGGAAAGGCAATCAGCAGGGTGAGAAACGTGGTGAACAGCGACATCACCCCCGTTCGGACAAAGGTGCGCCAGTAATAGGATTCGGTAAAGAAGTTCTGGTACTGCTCAAGCCCCCACGCCAGCGTATCCCAGCTCTCCCGGACCTGGAAGGATACCCGCAGCATCTGCAGGTGGGGTACCAGCACCAGCAGCACAATCCACAGCAGGAAGGGTGTGAGCAGCAACCACAGGGACAGGCGACCGGCACTGGCGTTCATGCGGCCCCCGGGGCAAACACCCTTGCCAGCATCGGATCCCACGCCAGCTGGACACCGGCACCCTCTCGCAATCTTGGCGCCGAGCCGTCCTGGGGTAACCGTGCATACAGGGTCTGGCCGGCACTGTCGGCCTCAAGACGACTGTTGGCGCCATCAAACAGGGTAGCGGTCACCGAAGCCCTGAGCGCCGAGTAATCGGGCCTCAGGGCGTCTCCTCCCAATACCAGGGATTCAGGGCGAATGAACAGGTCCACCCGCTCACCGATGGGCGGCGAACTCTGACCCAGCCGGCCACGGACCATACTGCCATCATCCAGCCGGAGTTCCGCCAGCTCGTCCTGCACGGCTACGAGCTCGCCGGTGAGGCGATTGTTATCTCCGACAAATCCGGCAACAAACGGGGTAGCCGGTTCCCGGTACAGTTCTTCCGGCGGGGCCACCTGGTCAAACCGACCATCCTTCATCACGGCGACCTGGTCCGACATCACCATGGCCTCGGACTGATCGTGGGTGATGTACACGAAAGTGGTGCCGAAGGCCTTCTGCAGATGCTTGAGTTCGATCTTCATCTGCTCCCTCAGTTTCAGATCCAGGGCCCCGAGAGGCTCGTCGAGCAGCAGCAGCGTCGGCTCCAGCACCAAACAGCGGGCCAGGGCCACACGCTGGCGCTGGCCACCGGAGAGCTCGCCCGGATTCCGGTTTTCCATACCGGGCAGGCCCACCTGCTCCAGCACCCGGGCGATCCGCGTGCGCCGCTCTGCGGCCGGTACTTTCTGGCGCTTCAGGCCATAACCGATGTTGTCACCCACCGACATGGTCGGGAACAGGGCCAGATGCTGGAACACCATGTTGACCGGGCGCCGGTTGGGGGGCACATCGTTCATGCGGGCGCCGCGGATGTGGATATCGCCCTCATCGGGCCGGTCAAAACCCGCCAGCAGCCGCAGCAGCGTGGTCTTGCCGCAGCCTGAGGGGCCCAGAATCGAGAAAAACGTGCCCGCGGGCACGTCGAGGGAAACATGGTCCACCGCGGCATTGCTGCCAAAGCGGCGGACCAGGTTCGAGCAGAACAGGTCGGACTCGATCCCCATAGAGATCAGTTCGCGGCCTGGACGCGGTCCAGCACCTGCCCTTCCAGGGTCTCCAGTCCGGGAGGTACCGGCGGATACCACTTGATATTATTGATTGCCTGGTCATTGAAGCTGGCGCGGTAGGCATCCCGCAGCTCCGCCCGGACAAACTCGTCCGCGCCTTTGGAGGCAGTAAAGTTACCCGAGGCGTTGGTGATCCGGGCGGCAATCTCCGGCTGCATCACGAAGTTGATCCACTTGTAGGCGGCTTCCTCGTTTTCACTGCGGCGGGGAATGGCAAAGGTGTCGATCCAGCCCAGGGCGCCGGAGTCCGGGGCCACGAAACGGATCTCCGGGTTCTCCGCGTTCAGTTTCCAGCCGCCGGCATCCCAGGCCATGGCCGCGGTCACCTCGCCGGTGCGCAACAACGCCAGCAGCTGGTCACCACCGGTCCAGTAGGTCTTCACGTTGCTCTTGCAGTCGATCAGCTTGTCTTCCACCTTCGCCAGGATCGATTCGTACTCGTCTCGGTCGTTATAGGCCGCGAAGGGATCCATACCCATGGCGAAGGCAAATCCGATGAGTGTCGGGCGCTTGAGACGGTAGCTGACCTCTCCGGCCACCGCCGGGTCACAAAGGTCGGTGTAATCTGTAACCGTATCCGCCACCGAGCTGTGGACGATCAGGCCGCTGGTACCCCAGACCGAAGGCACACCGTAGAATTCGCCATCCAGCTCGGTGGAGTCCTTGGTGGCCTTGACCATGGATGGCTGCAGCTGATCCGTGTTGACGCGGCTGAAATCGATGGGCTTGTAGATATTGAACTGGCGCTGAACACCGATGATCCGGTCCTGGCTGGGCTGGGCCAGGTCAAAGCCGGCACCGCCGGTGGCCCGCAGTTTGGAGATCATGTCCTCATTGTTGGAGAGGGTGACCTTCACATCGATTCCGGTCTCTTTCTCGAACTGGGCCACCACGTCGTCCGGGGCATATCCACCCCAGGTAATCAGTCGCAGCTCTTCAGCGAGCAGGCTTCCGGAAAAAGTGACAGCAGCCAGGAAGGTGGAGCCAAGCAGTGCGGATGTCCTTGCGGTGCGCGATCCCATGATCTTTGTATCTCCTGATAACGGTAGGTAACAAGTTTGCTAACCGGTTGTTATCAGGAAGGTATAGACCATGTATGTCAGTTTTGTGAAACCCCGTTCACAAAAAACGGAGGCCGAGGCCTCCGTTCCGGATTCATTGATGTATCGGACTGACATCACCGCCCGGACTTGAGCATCTCCCAGTACTTGGCGTACACCTGCAGCGCCTCGTCTCCGATATCCACCTGGAACTCGGCGTTGGTCATGTCCTCGGGTGTCGGGTAGCTGGCGCGATTGTTGGCCACTTCCTCCGGCAGCATCTCTCGGGCGGCCAGGTTCGGAGTGGCATAGCCGATCTCCTCACTGATCAGTGCGGAAATTTCCGGCTGCAGCACAAAGCTGATGAACTTGTGGGCGGCCTCCGGGTTCTTGGCATTCTTGGGAATCACGAAACTGTCCAGCCAGGCGATGATGCCCTCTTCCGGATAGACGTATTCCAGTGCAGGCATGGTCTCTTCCGCCATCACCGCCTCGCCGTTCCAGATCATGCCGACATCGGTCTCGCCTTCCAGGTAGGGCACCCGGGGCGCGTCGGAGTTGAAGGTACGAACGGAGGGCATCAGCTCAGTCAGCTTTTCGTAAGCCGCCTTGATCTCCTCGGGATTGGTACTGTTGCCGGAATAGCCCAGCACCCGCAGACCCACGTGAAACACTTCGCGCATATCATTGGTGAGCATCACCCGGCCTTCAAAACGCTCGTCCCACAGATCGGCCCAGGCGGTCACCGGCTCGCCTTCAACATCGGCGGTGTCCACCGCCAGGCCGGTGGTGCCCCACAGGTAGGGAATACTGAACTTGTTGTCCGGGTCGATGTCCAGGTTTACCAGATCCGGGTCCAGATTGTCGAAGCCCTCGATCTTGCTGCGATCGATGGGCATCAGCAGGTCTTCCTGGCGCATCTTGCTCACGTAGTAGGTGGAGGGCACGGCCAGGTCATAGGCGGCGCTGTCATCCAGCAGCTTGAGCTTGGCATACATGGCTTCGTTGCTGTCGTAGGTGGTATAGACCACCTGGATGCCGGTTTCTTCCTCGAAGCGCGTCAGCACTTCCTGCGGCATGTATTCGGACCAGTTATACAGGTTGAGAACCTTCGGCTCCTCGGAACTGCAGCCAGTCAGGCCTACAGCCAGCAGGCCGGCCAGTGCGAGTTTCTTCATCGTTTGCTCCTTGTAAGAATCCATTGCGACAACATCAGCATAACCAGTGAAAACACCAGCAACAGCGTGCCCAGGGCATTGACCTCGGGCTTGAGCCCCACCCGCACCATGGAGTAGATGCGCAGGGGCAGAATTTCATAACTGGGGCCACTCACAAAGGTACTGACCACCACATCGTCCAGTGACAGTGTAAACCCCAGCAGCCAGCCCGCCAGTAACGCCGGCATGATCACAGGGATCAGCACCGTCCGGGTCATGGTGAAATCGGAGGCACCCAGGTCCCGGGCCGCCTCGGGCAGGCTCTCATCAAAGCCGCTCAGCCGGGCCATCACGGTAATCACCACGAACGGCAGGCAGAAGGTGACGTGGGCCAGCAGCAGTGACACATAGCCAAGCTGGATGCCCACCAGCAGGAACAGTGCCAGCAGCGAGATCGCCAGCACAATCTCCGGCGACATCATCACCACGAACAGCATGCCATTGAGCACTTTCTTGCCCCGGAACCGGTACCGGTGTAGCGCCAGCGCCGTCAGTGCCCCGATAATGGTGGAGACGGTCGCCGCCGAGAGCGCCAGCCACAGGGAGTTCCACATCGCCTCCACCATGGCGTTGTTGTTGAACAGGGACTGGTACCAGCGCAGGCTCAGCCCGCCCCAGGTGTAGCCGCTGCGGGAGTCATTGAAAGAGAACACCACCAGCACACCAATGGGCACGTACAGCAGCAGATAGACCAGTACCAGATAGGCTCTTGGCAACCACCGGGTCATCCCGCGCCCTCCTCACCGATACGCTGTTTGCTCAGGCGGTGGGCGAGCATGAGGATGGCCATGGTCACCGTCAGCACAATGCTCGCCGCCGCCCCGAACGGCCAGTCCCGCGCATCCAGAAACTGGTTCTTGATGACGTTACCCACCAGCAGGTTGCGGGACCCGCCAAGGATATCCGGTACGAAGAACAGCCCCATAGCGGGCAACAACACCAGCATCACACCGGCCAGAACGCCCGGCAGGGTCAGTGGTACGATCACGTGGATAAAGGTGGCGAAGCGGCCGGCGCCCAGGTCATGGGAGGCCAGCAACAGCTCCTGACGCAGGTCGTCAAACACCGAATACAGCGGCAGGATCATGAACGGAAGCAGCAGATAGACCAGACCGATGATCACCGCGCCCTCGGTATAGAGCATCTGGAGTGGTTCATCGATCCAGCCAAGCCCCATCAGGGCACTGTTGATCAGACCGTTGGTGGCCAGCAGCATCTTGAGAGCGTAGGTACGCACCAACGAGTTGGTCCAGAACGGTACGATCAACAGGAATATCAGCAGCAACTGGCGCTGCTTGCCCAGTTTCGACAGGGCCCAGGCAAAGGGATAGCCGATCAGCAGACAGACCAGGGTCGTCATCGCCGCCATATAGAGGGAATGCAGGAAGACCTCCAGGTACAGCGGGTCGAACAGCTGCCGGTAGGCATCCAGGTTCAGGGGCAATGAGATGAACGTGCCCGGATCCCGGGTCATCACACTGGCACCCACCACCAACAGGTTCGGCGCCAGCACCAGAAACAACAACCAGCCCCACACCAGCACCAGCACCGCCGTCCTGAACGGCTGCCGGGTAATGCTAGGCATCGGTCAGTGCATCCTCATGGACAGGTTCATCCGCCTCCTCCGGGAGCAACCACTCCCAGCCATCGACCCAGCTCACCTTCACCGGTTCGCCCAACCGGTAATCGAAGGCGGGGTCGTCCTCGTCGAAAAACTCGCTGGCCAGTACTTCGGTGCCATCATCCAGGTGGATCACCGAGTCCAGTGTACTGCCCTTATAGTTGCGCTCGACGATCTTGCCGGCCACGCCCTGCTCATCGGCCGGATCAAGCACGCGGATATCCTCGGGGCGCAGCAACACATGCAGCGGCTGCCCTTCCCGTACCGGGAAGTCCGGGCGGCGCAGGGTCCGTTTCAGGCCGAACACATCCACGGTGATGGCGCCGTCATGGATCGACTCCACTTCGCCCGGAAAGAAATTGGTCTCACCGACGAAACGCGCGGTAAACAGGTTGGCCGGGCGCTCGTACACCTCCCTGGGGGTGCCCAGTTGCTGGACCACACCATCCTTGAGCACCACCACCCGGTCGGACATCGACAACGCTTCTTCCTGGTCATGGGTGACAAACACGAAGGTGATGCCCAGCTCCCGCTGCAAGCGCTTCAGCTCCACCTGCATGGTGCGCCGCAACTTGTAATCCAGGGCCGAGAGCGGCTCATCCAGCAGC
>Ga0114984_1000216_pt1 | contig 23387 bp, 23 predicted proteins | sample Shrwel1BS1Day1_FD_96987 | JGI IMG/M metagenome (GOLD analysis project Ga0114984, IMG submission 96987) | Subsurface microbial communities from deep shales in Ohio, USA - Utica-3 well 1 S-1-Day1 | ecosystem: Environmental > Aquatic > Deep subsurface > Shale gas/oil reservoir > Produced water/Flow...
CCGCTGCGCAGCGGCTCGACCGTGTTCATGACCACCGCCAAGACCGCGATCAAGGACTGGCAGGCGCTGGAAGACTTCTCCCCCTACGTCATCGGCCAGGTGCGCGGCTACTCCTACGAGGAGAACTTTGACCGCGCCGACCTGGCGCGTGACACCAGCGCGCAGAACCCGCGCCAGCTGGTGTCGATGCTGCTGGCCGGGCGCATCGACATCATCGTCGGCGACAGCGTGCAGCTGCAGTATTTCGTGCGGGAACAGCGCGCCCAGGAGCAGGTGCGCGTCCTGCCGCGCCCGCTGATCCAGATGCCGCGCTTCGTCGCCTTCGCCAAGGGTGATATCGAGCGCGCCAGGCAATTCTCCGAGGCGCTGGTACGCCTGCGCAATGCCGGCAAGCTGGATGAGATCCAGCAACGCTGGGCGCAGTAAAGGGCTACTGCACCGGCAGGAAGTTCAACAGGAACAAACTCTGCGCATAGTTGGCCCCCATGCGCCGATAGCGCTCCTCCAGCACGTGGGTGAGCAGATCCAGACGCGCCACCATCTTGCCGAACTCCACCGCATAGCTGAGGTTGCTGCCCTGCTCGGACACTTCGTTGGACAGCAGCAGCGGCTGGCCGCTGGCGTCGCGGCGCTGGCCGAGCATCCAGGCGGCCTTCTCCAGATTACGCGCGGCGTTGTGGATGAACTGCGTGTTGAAGCTGTCGGTCAGGTAGAACTCGGTGCGCCCGCCATGCGCCGTCACCAGCATGCTGCCGATGGCATAGGTGAAGGCCGCCACCCGGTCGCCCTGAAAGCCCGGGCTCAGCGCATAGTCGAGCGCGGCGACGTCGCGTCGGCCTCCCAGGGTCGGCCAGTCCAGGTTGTGTTCGATGGCATGCTGGATGGCGCGCTCGGCGGCGGCGCTGTCGGTGTGCGCGTTCTTGCGCCATTCGCGCGGGTTGCGCTGGTAGAGCTTGTTCATCAGCCGGTACAGGCTGTTGAGGTTGTTGCGCATGGCCAGGGTGGCCATGCGGTCCACGTCGGTCTGCAGCAGTTCGGCCGGCTTGACCGGGCTGCGCGTATACAGGATCGAGTCGTTGTCCAGGCGACCGCTGCAACCGCCGATCAGCAGGAGCAAAGCCAGCCCTGGCAAGCACCGTTGCCAACAAGCAACACCCTTCTCTCGCCCACCGCAGACAGCAGGCCCTGGCCTCGCTTCCATCCTCTGGCTCCCAGGCTAGCCTGGGCCGGGTTGGCGCAGGCATCACTCAGAACCTCAGTAAAGCGCAAAAATTCCATCTGGCCCGTGCGGCAACGCCTGCAAGCGCATCATTCGTTGCCGCGCTCGGGCCGACTCAGGCCGGGCTGGCCGCCCACTGTTCCAGGCGCGTCACGCTCTCGCGGTAGGGTTTCAGGCTCTTGGCCAGCAGGATAATGGACATCAGCACCGCCAGGGTGGTGACGATCAGCAGCGAGTAGCGCAGCGCGTTGTCGTCGGCGAAGACGAAGTCGGTGACCAGGGCCACGGCGGTCGGGCCTATGCCCAGGCCGATCAGGGTGATGACGAACAGGTAGATGGCAGAGGCCTGACCGCGCATCGAGTTGGGCATGATCTCCTGGATCGCCGCCGGCGCTACGCCGAACGGCATGCTCAGGCAAAATACCGTGGGCGCCAGCAGCACGCTGGCCCACAGGGCGCTGTCCATCAGCGGGAACAGCAGCACCAGCGGCAGCGCGGCCAGGGCGGCGTACAGACCGACGCGCATGTTCGCATCGCTGCGCCCGCGCTTGGCCATCCAGTCGGCCAGGCGCCCGCCGAAGACGATGCCCAGGCAGCCGAACACCGCGACGATGCAGCCATAGACGATGCCCACCTGCCCGGCGTCCCAGCCGTAGGTGCGGATGTAGAAGGTCGGCACCCAGGCGGCGCTGCCGTAGCCGGCGAAGGCCAGGCCGGCAAAGCCGAAGTTGTGCAGCAGCACGGTCCGGCGGTTGGCGCGGATGTAGCGCCCCACTTCGCTGAGCGGCACCGCGACGCCGGCACCGGCGCCGCGGCGGGCAGGCTCCTTGACCGCCAGCATGAGCAGGGTGAAGAGCACGCCGGCCACGCCGAGAATCAGGAAGATCAGCTGCCAGGGACGCACTTCGCCGAGCACCGGCAGGGTCACGTCGCCCTGCGCGGAGGCGAACTGGATGACCAGGCCGCCGACCAGGAAGGCCAGGCCCGAGCCGAGGTAGACACCCATGGAATAGACGCTGATGGCCGTGGCCCGGCGCTCGGCGGGAAAGCTGTCGGCGATCAGCGAATAGGCGGCCGGCGACAGCGCCGCCTCGCCCACGCCGACGCCGATGCGGCAGAGCAGGAACTGCCAGTACATCTTGGCCATGCCGCAGGCGGCGGTGGCGGCGCTCCAGAACAGGATGCCCACGGCAATCAGCCCGCGCCGGCTGCGGGTGTCGGCAACGCGGCCAAGGGGAATGCCGCAAACGGTGTAGAACAGGGCGAAGGACAGACCCATCAGCAGGCTCATCTGCGTGTCGCTGATCATCAGGTCACGGCGGATCGGCTCGACCAGCAGGTTGAGAATCTGCCGATCGACGAAGGACAGCACGTAGGCCACCATCAGGATGGCGACAGTGACCCAGGCGCGGGCACTGGAGGGATAGCCGTTATTGTTGTTATGCACGGACGCTCTCCTCGGCACCGCTTGGGGGTGCTTTTAAAAACGTAGGCGAGGCAGTCAGCGCAAGGCAAAAACTGGCGAAAAAGCGCAGTTTACGAGCTGTAAATGAGCATTTTGAGCCTGTTTTTAACGCAGCGATGACAACGCAGATAGTTTTTAGAAGCACCCTTGACGCGATGCGCGGTGGTTGAAAGAGCCGTCAGCTTAGGACGATATAAACAGCGGTGAGTATCGCTCGAAGGTGTTATCAGGCGGGCGAATGCTTCATACCCGCCACCGCGAATGCTTCACGGCGGCGGGCAGCGGCATCCATCAGAGGGCTTGCGGCGCCCGCTCGCAGAGGACATTGAGCGCGGCCGCCCAGTCCGGGTGATCGTTCAGGCAGGGCACCAGCTGCAGGCTCTCGCCACCGGCCTCGACGAACTGCTCGCGGCCGCGGTCGCCGATCTCCTCCAGGGTCTCGATGCAGTCGGCGACGAAGGCCGGGCACATCACCAGCAGCTTCTTCACCCCCTGCGCGGCAAGCTCATCGAGGCGGGTCTCGGTGTAGGGCTCGATCCACTTGGCGCGCCCCAGACGCGACTGGAAGCTCACCGACCATTGCTCCGGGCGCAGGCCCATGCGCTCGGCGAACAGCTCGGCGCTGCGCAGGCACTGCGCGCGGTAGCAGGTTGCGAGCACCGCAGGCGAGGCGCTGCGGCAGCAGTCGTCGCCCTTCAGGCAGTGTCCGCTGGGGTCGAGCTTGTGCAGGTGGCGCTCGGGCAGGCCATGAAAACTCAGCAGCAGGTGGTCGAAATCCTGCTCCAGATAGGGTTTGGCGCTGGCCACCAGGGCATCGAGGTACTCCGGCTGGTCGTAGAACGGCTGCAGGATGGAGAAGCGCAGGTCCAGGCCACGCTCACGCACCACGCGCTTGGCTTCCTCGATCACCGTGGTGGTGGTGCTGTCGGCGAACTGCGGATACAGCGGCGCCAGCGTCACCTGGCGGATGCCCTGCTCGGCCAGGCGCTGCAGGGTCGACTCGATGGACGGCTCGCCATAGCGCATGGCCAGCTCCACCGGGCCGTGCCGCCAGTGCGACTTCATCGCCTCCTGCAGACGGCGGCTGAGCACCACTAGCGGCGAGCCTTCATCCCACCAGATCGAGGCGTAGGCATGCGCCGATGCCGCCGGGCGCTTGATCAGGATCAGCGACACCAGCAGACGACGCAGCGGCCAGGGCAGATCGATCACGTAGGGATCCATCAGGAACTGATTGAGGTAACGGCGGACATCGGCTACTTCGGTGGACGCGGGCGAACCCAGGTTAACCAGCAACAATGCGTGATCGGTCATGCGAAATCCTAGCTATTGATGGCCCAGCAGATCGGCCAGAGCCACATCCAGATGGGTGAAGCGGAAACTGAAACCGGCCTCGAGCAGACGCTTCGGCACGGTACGCTGACCGCCGAGCAGCAACTCGGACATTTCACCGAGAGCAGCGCGCAGGACGAAAGCCGGTGCAGGGAAAATGGTCGGGCGGCTCAGCGCCTGGCCCAGCGCCCTGGTGAACTCGGCGTTGCGCACCGGCAGCGGTGCGCAGGCATTATAAGGACCGCGAGCCTCGCCTTGCTGCAAGAGAAAATCCATCAGGCCGATTTGATCGGCGATATGAATCCACGGCATCCATTGCCGACCATCGCCGAGGCGCCCGCCCAGGCCGAGCCTGAACGGCAGCAGCAGGCGCTTGAGCATGCCGCCGTCGGGGCTCAGCACCAGGCCGGTGCGGATCAGCACCACCCGGATACCCAGTTCCTCGGCGCGCTGTGCAGTTTCTTCCCAGGCACCACAGAGCTGCGCGGCGAAATCGTCGGTGACCTGCGGCGTCTCCTCGTGCAGCTCGCGCTCGCCGCCGTTGCCGTACCAGCCCACCGCCGAGCCCGACAGCAGCACCGCCGGGCGCTGCGCACGGCCCTGCAACCAGGTCAGCAACTGCTCGGTCAAGCCGATACGACTGGCCCACAGCTGCGCCTTGCGTCTGCTGCTCCAGGGGCGGTCGGCGATGGGCGCACCGGCCAGGTTGACCACCGCATCGAGCGGCTCGTCGGCCAGCTCCTCGAGCCGCCCGATCCCCCGCACCGCAGGCCCGCACAGGCCGGCCACCTTGCCCGGCTCACGACTCCAGACCGTCAGGCGATGGCCCTGCTCGACCCAGTGCGCGCACAGCGCACGCCCGATCAGGCCGGTACCGCCGGTCAGTAGGATATGCATGGCATCGTCCTCGCATGGCAATTGATGAGACTTCACCTTTAGTCTGGTTCATGACACGCACACGTGCCTTTATCGATGGCCGCGTATGTCCTAAACCTAAAGCAAGGGAGCGCCACTTTCGGCGACAGCTATACATGAAAACATCCTTGTATAGCTTTTGTCCAAACCTTAGCCTGTATAGCATTCAGCGCTGACGAGGTAACCATGAACGCACCCATCGCCATCATCGGCACCGGCATCGCAGGACTCTCCGCCGCCCAGGCCCTGCATGCCGCCGGGCAGGACATCGAACTGTTCGACAAGAGCCGCGGCAGCGGCGGGCGCATGGCCAGCAAGCGCAGCGACGCCGGCAGCCTGGATCTCGGCGCGCAGTACTTCACCGCTCGCGACCGGCGCTTCGTCGAGGTCGTGCAGCAATGGCAGGCCCGTGGCTGGGTCGCCGAATGGCAGCCGAGCCTGTACAACGCCCAGGACGGCCAGCTCAGCGCCTCGCCGGATGAGCAGGTGCGCTGGGTCGGCAGCCCGCGCATGAGCGCCATCACCCGCGCCATGCTCGGCGCCCTGCCGGTCAGGTTCAGCTGCCGTATCACCGAAGTGTTCCGCGGCGACCGCCACTGGAGCCTGCAGGACGCCGAAGGCAACAGCCATGGCCCCTACAGCCACGTGATCGTGGCCACCCCCGCACCACAGGCCAGCGCCCTGCTCGCGGCCGCGCCGAAACTGGCCGGCGCCGCCGCCAGCGTGATCATGGAGCCAACCTGGGCGGTGGCCCTGGGCTTCGACAAGGAGCTGGAGACGCGCGTGGAAGGCTGCTTCGTGCAGGACAGTCCGCTCGACTGGGTCGCACGCAACCGCAGCAAACCGGGGCGCGACACCCACTTCGACACCTGGGTGCTGCATGCCGGCAGCGCCTGGAGCCGCCAGCATCTGGACCTGGCCAGGGAGACGGTGATCGAGCACCTGCATGGCGCATTCGCCGAGCTGATCGGCTGCGCCGTGCCGCCGCCGAGCTTCACCCTCGCCCACCGCTGGCTCTATGCACGGCCGGCACAGGCCCACCAGTGGGGCGCGCTGGCCGATGCCGACCTGGGGCTGTATGCCTGCGGCGACTGGTGCCTGTCCGGCCGCGTCGAGGGCGCCTGGCTCAGCGGCCAGGATGCCGCGCGGCGCCTGCTCGAGCACCTGCAATGAGCTCACCGGGCAAGCGTCGCCTCAATCCGCGCAAGCTGCTGCTGTCGAAGTGGACGGCAGCGCAGCCGCAGAATCGCGAGCGCCACTTCCTGGTCACCGAACTGCTCCGCGACGAGGACGACAACGTTCTCGGCGTCGAACTGCAGGCCGTCCTCACCCAGCGCAGCCAGCAGCTCGACTGGCGCCAGCTGCAGGACACCGAGCGCTGGCTGCAAGGCTGGCGCTGACTCCCCTTCGCTGCTCCGGCGTCACCGCCTGCTGACGCCGCTAGCCTGTCACGAAAAGCAATACGAAAGCTGTACAAAGCATTTGACTTGTACAACCGCACACCTATGATAGACGCAAGTTGTACATGCACAGCTTTATGTACAAGGTCTTTCGAGGTCAGGTTATGCAAGCGAGCAAAGCCAAACTGGGTATCAGCGCCTGCCTGCTGGGGGCCGAAGTGCGCTACAACGGCGGCCACAAGCTGTCACGTCTGTGCAGCCGCAGCCTGACCGAACATTTCGATTTCATCCCCGTCTGTCCGGAAGTCGGCATCGGCATGTCGATTCCGCGCGACCCGATTCGCCTGGTGGGCGATCCGCAGGCGCCGCGCGCCGTCGGCACCGTCGACCGCTCGCGTGACGTCACCAACGCCCTGGCCGCCTACGGCGAGCGCATGGCCAACGAGCTGCAGGGCATCAGCGGCTACATCTTCATGCAGCAATCGCCCTCCTGCGGGCTGGAGCGGGTCAAGGTCTATCAGGAGGGCGGGCGCCCGAGCGAGCCGGGCCGTGGCATCTTCGCCGCGGCCTTCTGCGCCCGCCACCCGGACCTGCCCGTCGAAGAGGACGGCCGCCTCAACGATCCGGTGCTGCGCGAGAACTTCATCACCCGCGTCTACGCCCATGCCGAATGGCAGCGCCTGCTGCAGCAGGGCCTGACCCGCGGCGCGCTGATCGCCTTCCACTCGCGCTACAAGTACCTGCTGATGGCCACCGACCCGGTGCGTTACAAGTCGCTCGGGCGCATGCTCGGCGAACTGGGCCGGCACGACCTCGGCGAGCTGGCGCCGCGCTACTTCAGCGAGCTGATGAGCGCCCTGAAGAAATGCGCCACCCGCCGCACCCACAGCAACGTGCTGCAGCATCTGAGCGGCTACCTCAAGCGCGCCATCAGCGCCGACGAGAAGCAGGAAATGCAACAGCTGATCAGCCAGTACCGCGACGGCATCGTGCCGCTGGTGGTGCCGCTGACGCTGCTCAAGCACCACTTCCGCCGCCATCCGGATCGCTATATCGCCGAGCAGGCCTACCTGCAACCGCATCCCGAACCCCTCGCCCTGCGCAACGCACTGTGACGCCATGACCAGCGAAAACTTCGTCGACGACGACACCGGCCAGGATTACCGCCAGGCGCTCGAAGAGGGCTACCTGCCCATCCGCGAAGTGGCACGTAGCACCGGCATCAACGCCGTGACCCTGCGCGCCTGGGAGCGGCGCTATGGCCTGATCGTGCCCTATCGCACGCCCAAGGGGCATCGCCTGTACTCACCGGCCAACCTCGAACGCATCCACGCCATTCTCGCCTGGCTGGCACGCGGCGTCGCCGTCGGCCAGGTCAAGGCGCTGCTCGACCACGGCCAGGTGCCCCAGGCCAGCAGCAGCGACAACTGGGCGTGCCAGCGCAACGAGATGCTCGGCTGCATCGTCCAGCTCAACGAGCGACGCCTGGACGACCGCTTCAATTCGGCACTGGCGCTGTACCCGGCCAGCACCCTGGCCGAACAGCTGTTCTGGCCGCTGCTCGGCGATCTGCGCCAGCGCTGGCAAGGCCAGTTCGGCGCGCGCGCCGAGCAGGTGTTCTTCCTCTCCTGGCTGCGCAGCAAGCTGGCCACGCGCATCTACCACGGCAATCGCCAGGTCGGTGGCGCACCGCTGCTGCTGATCAACCTCGGCGAAGCGCCGATGGAGCCGGGCCTGTGGCTGTGCGCCTGGCTGGCCAGCGCCAGCGATTGCCCGGTGGAAGTGTTCGACTGGCCCCTGCCGCCCAACGAATTGCTCACCGCGCTGGAGCACATCGCGCCGCGCGCCCTGCTGCTGTACGCCGAAGAGGCGCTGGACGGCACCCTGGTGCGCCGCCAGTTGCCCCGCCTCGCCGAACAGTGCCCGGTGCCGCTGCTGATCGCCGGCCCCGCCGCCCACATTCACCGCGATGCCCTCAATGGCCTGCAGTCGGCCAGCGATCCGCTCGCCGCGCACGCCTGGCTGTTCCATCAGGGCCTGCTCGGCGCTCAAGAGGTAACCCCATGCAGCAACTGATGTGGTTTCGCAGCGACCTGCGCACCCAGGACAACACCGCCCTGAGCCAGGCCATGCGCAGCGGCTCGACCATCGCCCTGTACCTGGTCACGCCCGGCCAGTGGCAGCGCCACGACGACGCGCCGTGCAAGGTGGACTTCTGGCTGCGCAACCTGGCCGAACTGAGCCAGGCGCTGGCCGCGCTCAACGTGCCGCTGCTGGTGCGCCAGTGCCACGACTGGAACGACGCCCCGCTGCAGGTCGCCGAGGTGTGCCGCGAACACACCATCAGTGCCGTGCACGTCAACGAGGAGTACGGCATCAACGAAAGCCTGCGTGATCGGCAGGTCGCCGCCTACCTCAGCCAGCAGGCCATCGCCTGGCACAGCCATCTCGACCAGATCCTGTTCAAGCCGGGTAGCGTACTGACGCGCTCCGGCGGCTACTTCCAGGTCTACAGCCAGTTCCGCAAGGTCTGTTACGAACGCCTGCACAGCGCTCTGCCCGGCCTGGTCACCTTGCCCAGGGCGCAGACGCCGCTGGCGGTGAAGCGCGACGCCATTCCCACCGCAGTCACCGGCTTCGCCCCGCCCAGCGAAAGCCTGCGCCAGCTCTGGCCAGCGGGTGAACAGGCGGCGCTGCAACGTCTTGAGCGCTTTGCCGAGGAGCAGGTGGCCTTCTACAAGGACGAGCGCGACTTCCCCGCCAAACCGGGTACCAGCCAGCTCTCGGCCTACCTGGCCGCCGGCGTGCTGTCGCCGCGCCAGTGCCTGCACGCTGCGCTGGCAGCCAACCAGGGCGAGTTCGACAGTGGCAACGCGGGCGTCGTCACCTGGGTCAACGAACTGCTCTGGCGTGAGTTCTACAAGCACATCCTGGTCGGTTACCCGCGGGTATCGCGGCATCGCGCCTTCCGCCCGGAAACCGAGGCGGTGCCCTGGCGTGACGCGCCGCAGGAACTGGCCGCCTGGCAGGAAGGCCGCACCGGCCTGCCGATCGTCGACGCGGCCATGCGCCAACTGCTGGCAACCGGCTGGATGCACAACCGCCTGCGCATGATCGTCGCCATGTTTCTGACCAAGAACCTGCTGATCGACTGGCGCGAGGGCGAGCGCTTCTTCATGCGCCACCTGATCGACGGCGACCTGGCGGCGAACAACGGTGGCTGGCAGTGGAGCGCGTCCACCGGCACCGATGCCGCGCCCTATTTCCGCATCTTCAACCCGATCAGCCAGTCGCAGAAATTCGACCCCGACGGCCAGTTCATTCGCCAATGGGTGCCGGAGCTGGCCACGGTCAACAAGCGCGATATCCACGACCCGTCCGCGCTCGGCGGTCTGTTCGCGCCGTCCGGATATCCGCGGCCGATCGTCGACCTGTCGCGTTCGCGCGAGCGTGCCCTGGCGGCGTTCAAGAACCTCTCGCCCGAGGCCCTGCCAGCATGAGCGCCTTCCTGCGCGACTTCGCCGAGCGTTTCGCCGCGCTGAACAAGGACAACCTCGAACTGCTCGGCGAGCTGTACAGCGACGACGTGCTGTTTCGCGACCCGCTGCATGAAGTGCGCGGCCTGAGCGAGATGCGCCGCTACTTCAGCGAACTCTATGCCAACGTCGAGGCACTGCGTTTCGAATTCCACGGCTTCGATGAAGTCGCGCCCGGTGAAGGCTACCTGCGCTGGACCATGCGCTACCGCCATCCGCGTCTGCGCGGTGGCGCCGAGATCGCCGTCGAAGGTTGCTCGCACCTGTACTGGCGCGAGCGCGTCTACCGGCACCGCGACTACTTCGATGCCGGCGCACTGCTCTATGAACACCTGCCCGTGATCGGCAGCGTGATCGCCTGGCTGAAAAGGAGGTTGGCATGAAACGTATCTGGTTGACCGGTGCCAGCAGCGGCATCGGTGCCGCCCTGGCCGAAGAGCTGCTGCACGCCGGCCACCGCCTGGCACTCAGCGCACGCAGCAGCGGCCCGCTGCAGGCGTTCGCCGCGCGCTATGGCGAGAGGGTGCTGGTGGCCCCGGGCGATCTGACCGACGCCGAGCAAGTGCGCGCCATCGGCGAACGCATCGAACAGGTCTGGGGCGCGCTGGACTGCGTGATCCTCAATGCCGGCACCTGCGAGTACGTCGAGGTACGCCAGTTCGAGGCAGCGATGATCGAACGCGTGGTCAGCGCCAACCTGTTCTCCGCCGGCTACTGCATCGAGGCAGCACTGCCCCTGCTGCGCCGCGGCGAGCGTCCGCATCTGGTCGGGGTCGGCAGTTCGGTGACCTTCATGCCGCTGCCGCGGGCCGAGGCCTACGGCGCCTCCAAGGCGGCAATGCGCTACCTGCTGCAGACGCTGCGCATTGACCTGGCCAGCGAGGGCATCGACGTCACCCTGGTCAGCCCGGGGTTCGTCGACACTCCGCTGACGCAGAAGAACGACTTTCCCATGCCCATGCGCTGGCCGGTGGAGCGCGCCGCACGGCACATCGCCGCGCGCCTGGACAAGCGCCCGCATGAAATCGCCTTCCCCACCCCCTTCATCGCGGTACTGAAACTGCTCGGCAGCCTGCCCAGCAGTCTGCAACTGGCCATAGGTCGCCGACTGGCGCGTAACGAGGACAACGCATGAAAATCGCCATCGTCGGCAGCGGTATCGCCGGCCTGACCTGCGCCTACCTGCTCAACCGCCAGCACGACATCCAGGTGTTCGAGGCCAGCGACTGGATCGGCGGCCACACCCACACCGTCGACGTGCAGGTGGAGGGGCGAAACTACGCCATCGACACCGGTTTCATCGTCTTCAACGACTGGACCTACCCCAATTTCATCCGCCTGCTGGGGCAGGTCGGCGTCGGCTTCAAGCCCACCGAGATGAGCTTCTCGGTGAGCGACCCGGCTACCGGCGTGGAGTACAACGGCCACGACCTCAACACCCTGTTCGCCCAGCGCAGCAACCTGCTGTCGCCAGCCTTCTGGGGCATGCTGCGCGACATCCTGCGCTTCAATCGCCAATCGCTGGACGACCTGGCCAACAATCGCATCAGCGCCGACACCACGCTCGGCCAGTACCTCGAGCGCAACGGCTACGGCCGCCGCTTCATCGAGCATTACATCGTGCCGATGGGCTCGGCCATCTGGTCGATGTCGCTGGCCGACATGCTCGGTTTCCCGCTGCAGTTCTTCGTGCGCTTCTGCAAGAACCACGGCCTGCTCTCGGTCAGCGACCGCCCGACCTGGCAGGTGATCGAAGGCGGCTCGCGCAGCTACGTGGCGCCCTTGACCCAAAGTTTCGCCGAGCGCATTCGCCTGAACTGCCCGGTCAGCCGCGTCGTGCGTGATCAGGATGGCGTCACCCTGCACAGCGCAGCCGGCAGCGAGCGCTTCGACAAGGTGATCTTCGCCTGCCACAGCGACCAGGCCCTGGCCCTGCTCGATCAGCCCAGCGCACAGGAGCGGGACATTCTCGGCGCCCTACCCTACGCCAACAACGACGTGGTGCTGCACACCGACACGTGCCTGCTGCCCAGGCGCAAGCTGGCCTGGGCCAGCTGGAACTACCGACTGGGCGGACCGACCGATCAGCCGGCAGCCGTCACCTACAACATGAACATCCTCCAAGGCATCGAGGCCGACACCACCTTCTGCGTCAGCCTCAACCAGACCGCCGCCATCGACCCGAGCAAGATCCTCGCACGCTTCCAGTACGCCCACCCGCAGTACAGCCTGGCCGGCACTGCCGCCCAGGCACGCTGGGAAGAGTTGCTCGGCGCGCAGCACAGCTACTACTGCGGCGCCTACTGGGCCAACGGTTTCCATGAGGACGGCGTGGTCAGCGCGCTGCGCGTGGCCCGCGCCTTCGGAGAGACACTCTGATGCACAGCGCCCTGTACAGCGGCTGGGTGCAGCATCGCCGCTTCGCCCCGCGTGCCCATGCCTTTCGCTATCGCATGGGCCTGCTGTACCTCGATCTGAGCGAGCAGGCGCAGCTGTTCGCTCTCTCGAAGCTGGCCGGGCGCGGCCGCTTCGCGCCGTTCGCCTTTCGCGAAACCGACTACCTGCCCGAGTCCACCCGCCAGGGCGTGGCGCTGCACGAAGCGGTGCGCGATCGCGTGGAACAAGCACTGGGCACGCGCCCGCAAGGTCGCATCTGCGTGCTGACGCAGCCGCGCAGCTGGGGCCTGGCCTTCAACCCGGTGAGCATCTTCTACTGTCACGACGCCGAAGAGCGCCTGGTGGCGATCCTCTGCGAAGTCAGCAACACGCCATGGCGCGAACGCTACCACTACGTGCTGCCGGCAGAGGGTGAGGGTCGCCACCGGGTCAGCGTGGACAAGGCCTTCCACGTGTCGCCCTTCCTGCCGCGCGAGCTGGAATACCGCATGAGCTTCAGCGCCGTCGGTGAGCGCCTGGGCGTGCACATGGCCGACTGGCAAGGCGCAACCAAGCTGTTCGATGCCAGCCTCAGCCTGCAGCGCCAGGCGCTGGACCGCGCCAGCCTGCATCGCTATCTGTTCAGTTTTCCCTGGATGACCGGCAAGACCGTCGCCGCCATCTACTGGCAGGCGCTGCGCCTGCTGCTCAAGCGCATCCCGATTTTCGACCACTCCCCCGCGGAAGGCAGCTTCCGCGTTGCCCGCCCGCACGTGAAGGACATGCCCCATGAAGAGCTCTAGCCTGACCTCCACCCGAAGCCTGGTACGCAGCGGCAACGGTATCGGCGCCGGTCTGCTGCGACGCGCCGTACTGCGCCAGCTGGAAAACCTGCGCCATGGTCTGCTGATCATTCACGAGGCAGGCGACAGCCTGCACTTCGGTGATCCGCAGGCGCGTCTCCGGGCCGAGATCCTGGTAAACGATCCCGCGGTCTGGGGGCTGGTGGCCGGCAACGGCTCGATCGGTTCCGGCGAAGCCTATATCCACGGCTACTGGAGCACGCCGGACCTCACCGCGGTGATCCGCATCTTCGTCGCCAACCTCGACGTTCTCGATGCCATGGAAGGCGGCCTGGCACGCCTCGGCCGCCCGCTGATCCAGGGCCTGCACTGGCTCAATCGCAACACCCGGCAGGGCTCGCGGCGCAACATCGCCGCGCACTACGACCTGGGCAATGACCTATTCGAACAGTTTCTCGACCCGACCATGATGTATTCGGCAGCCATGTTTCGCAGCGCCGACGACAGCCTGGAGCAGGCGCAGCTGAACAAGCTCGAGCGCATCTGCCAGAAGCTGGCCCTGCAGCCTTCCGATCATCTGCTGGAAATCGGCACCGGCTGGGGCAGCATGGCGCTGTACGCGGCGACGCGTTACGGCTGCCGCGTCACCACCACCACGCTGTCGCGCGAGCAGCACGCCCACACCGAGCGGCGCATCCGCGAGCTGGGCCTGGAAGACCGCGTGACCCTGCTGCTGGAGGACTATCGCGACCTCGACGGCCAGTACGACAAGCTGGTTTCCATCGAGATGATCGAGGCCGTCGGCCACCGCTACCTGCCCACCTACTTCAAGCAGTGCGCGCGCCTGCTCAAGCCCGACGGGCTGATGCTGCTGCAGGCCATCACCATTCGCGACCAGCGCTACGAGCAGGCCTGCAAATCGGTGGACTTCATCCAGCGCTACATCTTCCCCGGTGGCGCCCTGCCCTCGATGCAGAAGATGCTCGACGTGGTCACCCGCCACACCGATTTCAACCTGCACCACATGGAAGACTTCGGCCTGCACTACGCGCGCACCCTGCGCCTGTGGCACGACAACCTGCGCCACGCCCGCCAGCGCCTGGAGCAGCTGGGCTACGACGACTACTTCTATCGCCTGTGGGAGTTCTACCTGTGCTATTGCGAAGGCGGCTTCCTCGAACGCACCATTGGCACCGCGCAACTGCTGCTGGCCAAACCGGCCGCTCGCCCTGCGCCGCTTCTGGGAAACTTCGATGCCTAAGCTGATCGCCAACGCCCTCCTGTTCCAGCTCGGCTGGCTCGTCTGCGTCTTTGCTGGCGACAGCCCCTGGCTGCTGGTGGTGGCAGCGATCATCGCCGTGCACCTGCTGTGGGTCAGCAGTTGGGCGGCCGAAGGCAAGCTGCTGCTCAGCGTGTTTCTCGCCGGCAGCGCGCTGGACAGCTTTCTGCTTAATCTGGGGGTGTTCGACTTCGGCGAGCCGCGCCAGCTGATCCCGCTGTGGCTGGCGCTGCTCTGGCTGTTGCTGGCCAGCACCCTCAATCACTGCCTGGCCTGGACGGCGCAGCCCTGGTGGCGCAGCAGCCTGCTGGGCGCGCTTGCCGCGCCGCTGTCGTACTACGGCGGCGCCAAGATCGCCGACGTCACCCTGCCGCTGGGCACCTGGCCGACCCTGGTGATTCTCGCGCTGGTCTGGGCGCTGGTGATGCCGGTGCTGCACGGCTTCGCCAAGCTGTATCGCGAGCAGTACGAACAGCGCCTGCGCAGCCAGCGTAGCGCTTCGTAACCCCTTCGCCAGAAACGCAAAAGGCCGGGCTTGTGCCCGGCCTTTGTGTCTGTACCTGTCCTGCAGCCCAGGCTCAGAAGCTCATGCGGTAATGCACGGTATATGCTTCGGCGCCGTCGTTCGGGTTCTTCAGGCCGGCGTTGGAATAGTGGATCGCGCGCAGGCCGATCTCCTGGCCGGCGAAACGCAGGCCCACACCGATGCGGTCCTCGAACTGGAAGGAAGAGCCCAGATCGTTGCTTTCCAGCTCGGTGCTGGAGAACGCGGCAACACCGATACCGGCTTCGATATAGGGGCGCACGTTCTGCCCGGCGAATTCGTAAACGAACACCGGGGCGAAGGAAAGGCTGTGGTTGCTCGCCGTGTCGTCACCATCCCAATAGGTGTAGCCCAGGTCCCAGTAGCCCGTCAGACGGCCGTAGCTGCTTTGCAGCCAGCTATGGTTCCAGTCCCACTGCGCGCCCAAACGATAAACCATGGTGGAGTCGCCACTCTGACCGATAGCTGCGGTTACATCCGCAGCCTGCGCAACGCCCAGGGTTCCGAACGAGAGGGCCGTAGCTGCAGCAAGGGCATACAACTTCTTCATGAGTCATTCCTTTAATAGCGAGAGGTTTTATCAGGCTCGTAACAAAATATAGAAACATCCAGTAGCAGTGAAAGCGCAAACCGAAAAAAATTCACTATATCGAAAGAACCTCGGCGTTTTCCCCCAATAAAATCGGCAATACTCGGCAAAGTTGCGCGGCTTCGCCACTGCTCCAGTAACGCGTCGGCCGGGCCGCCTCGGTGGTCTGCAAGTCGTGTAGAGCGAGCAGACGCTGCAGCTGGCGCGCCACCGCAGCACCGGTGTCGATCAGGCTCACCGATGCCGGCACCAGCTCACCCAGCAGCGGGCGCAGGAAGGGATAGTGGGTGCAGCCGAGAATCAGCGTGTCGCAGCCCTCGGCCAGCAGCGGCGCCACGTAACCCTGCAACAGCTCGCGAGTCGCCGGCGCCTGCAGCTCGCCGGCCTCGATGCATTCCACCAGCCCCGGGCAAGGCTGGGTGATCACCCGCACATCATTGGCGAAGCGATCGAGCAGTGCGGCAAACCTGGCGCTCTTGAGCGTACCGGTGGTCGCCAGCACACCGACCACGCCACTGCGGGTCGCCGCTGCCGCCGGTTTCACCGCGGGCTCCATGCCGACGATGGGCAAATCCGGATAACGCTCGCGCAGCTCGGCGGCAGCTGCGGCCGTGGCGGTGTTGCAGGCCAGCACCAGTGCCTTGGCGCCCTGCGCCAGCAGGTGCTCGGTGATCAGCACGCAGCGCTCGCGAATGTACTCCGCACTCTTTTCGCCATAGGGCACATGGCCGCTGTCGGCGACATAAAGCAGCGACTCGTTGGGCAGCAGCTGGCGAATCTCGCGCAGTACCGAAAGGCCGCCAACGCCGGAATCGAAAACGCCAACCGGCGCCTGTGACTGGCTCACTGTAGGAGCGAGCTCTGCTCGCGAAGCGTCTTGAGGCTGCGGCGACATTCGCGAGCAGAGCTCGCTCCTACGATCCTTAACGCCCACCGCACACCTCGCAGGCCGGGTCGCGCTTGACCCGCAACTCGCGAAAGCGCGTGCCCAGCGCATCGATCAGCAGCAGACGACCGACCAGCGGCTCGCCGAAGCCGGCCAGCAGCTTGAGCGCCTCCAGCGCTTGCAGGCTGCCCACCAGGCCCACCAGCGGGCCGACCACGCCGGCCTCGCTGCAGGTCAGCTCGGCCTCGCTGCCATGACCGTACAGGCAGTGGTAGCAGGGGCTGTCGGCTTTGCGCGGATCGAACACCGAGAGCTGGCCTTCCAGGCGGATGGCCGCGCCGGACACCAGCGGCTTGCCGGCTGCGACGCAGGCGGCGTTGACCGCCTCGCGCGTGGTGAAATTGTCCGAGCAGTCCAGCACCAGGTCGACGCCGCTCACCGCGGCGGCCAGCGAATCGGCATCGAGCGCCTGGCGATGCGGCACCAGCGTGATCTGCGGGTTGATCGCGGCCAGGCGCGCCATGGCCGAATCCACCTTGGCCTGGCCGATGCTGGCGGTGTCATGGGCGATCTGCCGCTGCAGGTTGGTCAGGTCCACCGTATCGAAGTCGGCCAGGTGCAGCTCGCCGACGCCGGCCGCGGCCAGGTACAGCGCCACCGGCGAGCCGAGGCCGCCCATGCCGACGATCAGCACGCGGCCGTGCTTGAGGCGCAACTGTCCTTCCACATCGATCTGTTTCAGCAGGATCTGCCGGCTGTAGCGCAGCAGTTCGTCATCGCTCAGCATATCGTCACTCATGGTCGAAACGTCCCAGACTGATGCGCTCATGGCCGCCCAGGTCACGCCGGCTGTGCACCTCGGCGAAGCCGGCGGCGCCGAGCAAACCGCGCACCGCCTCGGCCTGGTCGAAGCCATGCTCCAGCAGCAGCCAGCCGCCGGGCAGCAGGTGCGTCGGTGCGGCCTGGATGATCGCACGAATGTCGTCCAGCCCGTCGCTGCCGGCCACCAGGGCGCTGCTCGGCTCGAAGCGCACGTCGCCTTCGTTCAGGTGGCGGTCGTCGGCGCGGATATAGGGCGGGTTGCTCAGAATCAGACCGTAGCGCTGCCCGCCGAGGGCAGAGAACCAATGGCTATGCACGAACGCAGCGTTGTCCAGCTGCAGACGCTGACGGTTGCACTCGGCCAGGGCCACGGCGTCCTCGACGCGGTCCACGCCGGTCACCCGCCAGGCCGGGCGTTCGCTGGCCAGGGCCAGGGCGATGGCGCCGGTACCGGTGCCCAGATCCAGCACGGCCAAGGGTGTGGCCGGCAGCAGCTCGAGCGCGGTTTCCACCAGCAGCTCGGTGTCCGGGCGCGGGATCAGGGTATGCGGCGCCACCTCCAGCTCCAGGCTCCAGAAACCCTGGTGGCCGAGGATATAGGCCACCGGCTCGCCCTGACGGCGACGCATCAGATTCGCCTGGAACAGCGCCAGTTGCTCGGCCTCCAGTTCGTGCTCCGGCCAGGTACGCAAGTAGCTGCGCGGCTTGCCGAGCGCGGCCGCCAGCAACAGCTCCGCATCCAGCCGCGGGGTGGGCGAGTCGGGCAGGTCGGCATTGTCGAGCAGGGATTCGATGGTGGCCATGTCGTTCTCGTAGCCCGGATGCAATCCGGGAAATCGGTCCCGGATTGCATCCGGGCTACGGTAATGGTGCGCACGGCGCACCCTACGCGGCGCGAGCCATGCGCACCGCGGCAATCAATCGCCCAGCGCCGCCAGCTGGTCGGCCTGGTACTCGGCCAGCAAGGGCTCGATCACCGCCTCCACGCCGCCAGCCATGACTTCGCTCAGCGAATACAGGGTCAGGTTGATGCGGTGGTCGGTGACCCGGCCCTGCGGGAAGTTGTAGGTGCGGATGCGCTCGGAGCGATCGCCCGAGCCCACCAGCAGCTTGCGCGTCTCGGAGATTTCCTTGTGCGCCGCCGCTTCCTGCTGGTCCTGCAGCTTGGCCGCCAGCCAGGCCATGGCCTTGGCGCGGTTCTTGTGCTGCGAGCGCTCTTCCTGGCATTCCACCACGGTGCCGGTGGGAATGTGGGTGATGCGGATCGCCGAGTCGGTGGTGTTGACGTGCTGACCGCCAGCGCCGGAGCTGCGGTAGGTGTCGATACGCAGGTCGGCCGGGTTGATCTCGATGGCGGCCTGCTCGTCCGGCTCCGGCAGCACCGCCACGGTGCAGGCCGAGGTGTGGATGCGGCCCTGGGACTCGGTCTCCGGCACGCGCTGCACGCGATGGGCGCCGGACTCGAACTTGAGCTTGGCGTAGACGTTGTCGCCCTCGACGCGGGCGATCACTTCCTTGAAGCCGCCGTGCTCGCCCTCGTTGGCCGACAACACCTCGACGCGCCAGCCCTGCTTCTCGGCGTAGCGCGAGTACATGCGGAACAGGTCGCCGGAGAAGATCGCCGCCTCGTCGCCGCCGGTGCCGGCGCGCACTTCCAGATAGACGTTGCGGCCGTCGTTGGGGTCCTTGGGCAGCAACATGCGCTGCAGCTTGTCCTCCAGGGTGACCAGCGCTTCCTTGGCCTGGGCCACTTCTTCTTCGGCCATTTCGCGCAGGTCCGGGTCGCTTTCCTTGAGCAGCGCCTGCGCGCCTTCCAGGTCGCCCTGCACCTTGCGCAGCTCGCGGAAGGTGGCGATCACCGGCTCGATCTCGGCGTATTCCTTGGAATAGGCGCGAAACTGCGCCTGCTTGGCAATCACCTCGGCATCGCCAAGCAGCGCGGTGAGTTCCTCGAAGCGGTCGCTGAGGTTGTCCAGCTTGTTCAACAGTGAAGCTTTCATTGCAGACCTTTGTCCTGCGGCGCGCCCTCGTCGAGGGCGAACAATTCCTGGGCCAGGCTGAGCGCGTCGATGCGCCCCTCGGCGGTAAGTTTCTTCATGCGCACGCTGGGCGCGTGCAGCAGCTTGTTGGTCAGGCCACGGGCCAGTTGCGCCAGTACGTCTTCGGCGCTGGCACCGTTGACCAGCATGCGCTGGGCCTTGGCCAGCTCCTCGTCGCGCAGGCGCTCGGCCTGCTGGCGGTAGGCCTTGAGCACGTCGACCGCGGCCAGCTCGCGCAGGCGCTGCATGAAATCCTCGGTGCCGGCGGCGACCAACTCCTCGGCGGCCTGCGCCGCGCCCTGGCGGCTCTTGAGGTTTTCCTCGATGACTTCGTGCAGGTCGTCGACGGTATAGAGGTAGACGTCATCCAGCTCGCCCACCTGCGGTTCGATATCGCGCGGCACGGCGATGTCGACCATGAAGATCGGCTTGTGCTTGCGCTTTTTCAGCGCGCTTTCCACCGCGCCCTTGCCGAGGATCGGCAACTGGCTGGCAGTGGAGCTGATGACGATGTCGCTGTGCGCCAGCTCGTCGGGGATGTCCGACAGCAGCACGGCATGGGCACCGAACTGCTCGGCCAGCTGACTGGCACGCTCCAGGGTACGGTTGGCGACGACGATGCGCTTGATGCCCTGATCGTGCAGGTGACGCGCCACCAGGCTGATGGTCTCGCCGGCGCCGATCAGCAGCGCCTGGCTGCGGTGCAGGTCGGCGAAGATCTGCTTGGCCAGGCTCACCGCGGCGAAGGCCACGGAAACCGGGTTCTCGCCGATGGCGGTGTCGGTGCGCACGGTCTTGGCGGTGCTGAAGGTGGCCTGGAACAGCCGGCCGAGCAGCGGCCCGACGGTGCCGGCCTCGCGCGCCACGGCGTAGGCGGACTTGAGCTGGCCGAGAATCTGCGGCTCGCCGAGCACCATCGAGTCCAGCCCGCAGGCTACGCGCATCATGTGGCGCACGGCGTCCTGCTCGCTGTGCACGTAGGCGCAGGCGCGCAGCTCGTCGACGCTCAGGCGGTGATAGTCGGCCAGCCACTGCAGCACTTCGTCGCTGCTCAGCTGATCCTGCTCCAGATACAGCTCGCTGCGGTTGCAGGTGGAGAGAATCGCCGCCTCGCGACTGGGGGTGAGCCGGCACAGCTGCTGCAGCGCCTCGACCAGCTGCTCCGGCGTGAAGGCAACGCGCTCGCGCACCTCTACCGAGGCGGTCTTGTGGTTGATACCGAGGGCGATGAAGGCCATGCAGGGTCGCTGAGGGGCAATACGGGAGCCGGCAATTGTCCTACTTCGCCCCGGCGAGAACAACTCCCGCGACCTATTGTCCCAATAGACGGTTCGCCGCATCGTCCAGGCCAGTGGGCTTGCCCCGAGGCTTGTGTCATGATGCCGCGAACGTCGCAGGGCACGAGCCAGCACGGCCCTCGCCCCGGAATAACGCACGACAAGGCACTATGAACAGACCCCTCGCGTTGCTCACCGCATTCGCCTTCCTCAGCGGCTGCCAAACCTTCGCCCCCAGCGAGCCGGACGGTACGCCGCCGGTCCAGGAAGCCGACCAGACCACCCAGCTGGAACCGAGCGAGTACGGCTCGTTCAGCCAGGAAACCCTGTTCGCCCTGCTCACCGCCGAGCTGGCCGGGCAGCGCAATCGCTTCGACATCGCCCTCGGCAACTACGTGCAGCAGGCCAACGCCACTGGCGATGCCGGGGTCGCCGAACGCGCCTTCCGCATCGCCGAGTACCTCGGCGCCGAACAGGCAGCGCTGGACAGCGCACTGATCTGGGCCAGCAGCGCGCCGGGCAATATCGATGCACAACGCGCCGCCGCCGTGCAGCTGGCCCGCGCCGGCCGTTACGACGAATCCATGACCTACATGGAGCTGGTGCTGCAGCGCCAGGGCGATACCCATTTCGACTTCCTCGCGCTGTCCGCCGCGGAAACCGACCCGGACACCCGCGCCGGCCTGCTGCAAGGCTTCGACCGCCTGCTGAACAAGAACCCCGATAACAGCCAGCTGCTGTTCGGCAAGGCCATCCTCCTGCAGCAGGACGGCCGCCCCGAAGAGGCGCTCAAGCTGCTCGAGGACAGCGCAGCGAGCACCAGCGAAGTGTCGCCCATCCTGCTGCGCGCGCGCCTGCTGCAAAGCCTCGGCCGTGGCGACGAAGCCCTGCCCCTGCTGCAGAAGGGCATCCGCAAGAACCCCGATGACAAGCGCCTGCGCCTGACCTACGCGCGCCTGCTGGTCGAGCAGGATCGCCTCGACGATGCCAAGGGCGAGTTCTCCAAGCTGGTGCAGGAAAGTCCCAACGACGATGACCTGCGCTTCTCCCTGGCCCTGGTGTGCCTGGAAGCCGAAGCCTGGGAGGAAGCCATCGTCTACCTGGAAGAGCTGGTCGAGCGCCGCAGCCACGTCGACGCCGCCCACTACAACCTCGGCCGTGCCTACGAGGCCCTGAAGGACACCGACAGCGCCCTGCAGGAATACAGCCTGGTCGGCCCGAGCAACGACTACCTGCCGGCCCAGCAACGCCAGGCCGAACTGCTGTTCACCCAGCAGCGCTTCGACGAAGCCAGCGCGCGCCTGGCGCGGGCACGTGATGCCCAGCCGGACTACGCCATCCAGCTGTACCTGATCGAAGCCGAGGGCCTGAGCAATCGCCGCCAGGTAGAACCGGCCTGGAAGGTGATCAGCGAGGGGCTGGAGCAGTACCCCAACGACCTGAACCTGCTCTACACCCGCGCCATGCTGGCGGAAAAGCGCGACGACCTGGCCCAGCTGGAAACCGACCTGCGCTACATCATTGCCCGCGAACCCGAGCACGCCATGGCGCTCAACGCCCTCGGCTACACCCTGGCCGATCGCACCACGCGCTACGAGGAAGCCCGCGAGCTGATCGAGAAGGCGCACCAGCTCAACCCGGACGACCCGGCGATTCTCGACAGCCTCGGCTGGGTCAACTATCGCCTGGGCAACCTCGACGAGGCCGAGCGCCTGCTGCGCCAGGCCCTGGAGAAATTCCCCGACCACGAAGTCGCCGCCCACCTCGGCGAAGTGCTCTGGGTCCAGGGCAAGCAGCGTGAAGCCCGCAACGTCTGGCGCGACGCCCTCAAGGCAACGCCCGACAGCCCCATCCTGCGTGACACCCTGTTGCGCCTGACCGGTTCCGAGACTCTTTGATGCTTCGTCACCTCCTCGTATTCAGCCTCCTCGCCCTGCTCGCCGGTTGCGCCGGCCTTACCTCGCGCGAAGCGCTGGAAGGCCAGGGCGACCCCGCCCAGTGGAAAGCCCACAAGCAGCAGATCGCCCAGCTCGACGGCTGGCAGATCAACGGCAAGATCGGCATTCGCGCCCCGCATGACTCCGGCAGCGCCACCCTGTTCTGGCTGCAGCGCCAGGACTACTACGACATTCGCCTGTCCGGCCCGCTGGGTGGCGGCGCCGCGCGCCTGACCGGCCGCCCCGGCGACATTCTGCTGGAAGTGTCCAACCGCGGCCGCTTCCGCGCCGAATCGCCGGAAGCCCTGCTGCGCGAACAACTGCGCCTGGACCTGCCGATGTCCAACCTGCTCTGGTGGATTCGCGGCCTGCCCGCCCCGGAAAGCCGCAGCCGCATCACCCTCGACGGCGACAGCCACCTGGCGCGCCTGGAACAGGACGGCTGGCAGGTGGAATACCAGCGCTACGTCGAACAGAACGGCTACGCCCTGCCCGAGCGCCTGAAGCTGTATGGCCAGGACCTGGAAGTGACCCTGGTGATCAAGGACTGGCAGCCGCGTCAACTCGGCCAATAAGCCAGCGGCACATCCTGTGGGAGGGGCTTTAGCCGCGACAGCATGCCCAGCCCTTCCACAGTGCACAGCTGGCGGATGGAAAAGAGTCATCTCCGACCACGCCGCCCCCCCTGCCACCCGACAAGGCGCCAACCGCTTCGCGAGCAGAGCTCGCTCCTACAGGTTTTGCGCGCGACCGTAGCCCGGATGAAATCCGGGAACCATCGCCACAAAGCCCCGGATTGTATCCGGGCTACGAACCGGGCATTTCGCGGCTAAAGCCGCTCCTATAGGGGAGGCCGCGGTGTTTGTAGGAGCGGCTTTAGCCGCGATGCTGCTCTGACACACCGCACCCGCCGCTGCATTTCCCGCATACAATCGCCCCATGCCTCACGACGACGCCCCGCCCATGAC
>Ga0114984_1000217_pt1 | contig 23363 bp, 23 predicted proteins | sample Shrwel1BS1Day1_FD_96987 | JGI IMG/M metagenome (GOLD analysis project Ga0114984, IMG submission 96987) | Subsurface microbial communities from deep shales in Ohio, USA - Utica-3 well 1 S-1-Day1 | ecosystem: Environmental > Aquatic > Deep subsurface > Shale gas/oil reservoir > Produced water/Flow...
CTTTCCAGCTTTTGAAGTAGGCCTCGTTACCCGGTGTCTGCACCCCGATGATGTCGGCCACAGAATACTGGTAGCGCGCCACCGCATCAAAAAATCGGTAGGGCAAACCACGCCCCATCAACCCCATATCCACCGCCCACTCCGGGAAGATGTCGCGGATGATCAGGTAGCCCTTGCAGCCACTGGCACGCTTCAGGGCGCTCACCAGCGGACCATGAAAAATGGAGGGGGCGTACCAAGCCACGCCATCCCATTTCTGCGATGCCAGCGGACTCTGCATCAAGTTGCGCCGCATGGCAAAAGGCATCCAGAACTCACCCAAGGTGCGGCGAACGTAACCGATGTCTTTGGTGCGCGGTGCACGCAGGCGCAACACCTGCACACCCTCCACCTCTTCCATTTGCCACGGCGTCGGCAGGTCAGTCGATGGCAGCAACACCGTCAACTGGTGTCCTTGTCGCACGAACTCACGCGACAAGTCACGCAACTGCACAGCACCCGAAGTGCGGAGGGGCGGAAAGGTATCCGCAATCAGCGCAATACGCATCGTGTGCAGCTCAGTACTTCTTCCACACCACGCGGTTCACGTAATCGGTGTAGCTGTGAATGATGCGGACCACCTTGTCACTCACGTTGGGCATGCTGTAGTCGGCCACCAAACGCAGGCTGCGCTCTTCACCCCGCGCCTGAGAGGCCAGAATGGCCAAGCCTTGGCGCACTCGGTCCACCTCCAGCCCCACCATCATCACTGCGGCTTCTTCCATGCCTTCCGGGCGCTCGTGCGCTTCACGCAGGTTCAGCGCCGGGAAGTTCAAAATCGACGACTCTTCGTTGATGGTGCCGCTGTCCGACAGCGTCGCTTTTGCTGACAACTGCAGCTTCACGTAATCGTGAAAGCCCAGCGGCTTCAACAAGCGCACCATGGGGTGGAACTTGGCACCCGTGGCATCCACGCGCTTTTGCGTGCGCGGGTGGGTGGACACGATCACCGGCAGGCCATGGTCTTCGGCCACGGCATTGAGCACCGCCACCAACTTGGTGAACGACTTTTCAGATTCAATGTTTTCTTCGCGGTGGGCGCTCACCACAAAGTAACGCCCAGCCTCCAGCGACAAACGCGCCAACACATCAGAGGCCTCGATGTTTGGGCGATAGTGGTTCAGTACCTCGAACATCGGGCTGCCCGTCTTGATCACCTGATCAGGGGGCAGGCCCTCGCGCAGCAGGTAATCGCGTGCGATGGTGCTGTAAGTCAGGTTGATGTCGGCCGTGTGGTCCACGATGCGGCGGTTGGTTTCCTCCGGCACGCGCTGGTCGAAACAACGGTTGCCTGCCTCCATGTGGAAGATGGGAATCTTGCGCCGTTTGGCCGGGATCACACTCAGGCAACTGTTGGTGTCGCCCAGCACCAGCATGGCCTCGGGCTGCACCTCGCCCAGCACGCGGTCCACGGCAATGATGAGGTTGCCAATCGTGTGCGCGGCGCCCGTGCTGCCCTCGGCGCTGTTCAGAAAGTAGTCTGGCTTGCGCACGCCCAGATCGTCAAAAAAAACCTGGTTCAGTTCGTAATCGTAGTTCTGCCCGGTGTGCACCAGCACATGGTCGCAATGTGCATCCAACGCGGCCAGCACGCGCGACAGGCGGATGATCTCGGGTCGGGTGCCGACCACGGACATGACTTTGAGCTTTTTCATGTATGTCTGCAGAAAGTAAAAAACCGCATCGTGTACATCGACACGATGCGGTGATCAGACCGGGTCACCGGCCTCAAATGTGGTTGGGCTTACCGCTTGGTTAGCATGTGCTCCAGATGCCGCTGCTTCATGCGATCTGCCAACTCCTTTTGAACGAAGTCGGCGATCGATTTCTTGCTCTGCTGTAGCGAGGCGATTTCGGAGGATGTCAATTGACTCGAAGCCGACCAAGTACTTGGCTTCGTTGGCAGTGAGTGCGGCGGGCTCGATGCCAAATGTTTTTGTGAACTCATCATCAAACCGCTCCTTGATCAGCTGGACATGCTTTTTAACGGGCACCAATGCAAGGTCACGACCGGCATTGACCAGCACCACCACATCTTTGACGACACCGCCAAATGAGTGGATGTAATTGTTCAATTCTGCCAGAGTCCCACCCAAAGTGGTGACGTCGTCTACAAGCACGTACTCCGCACCCGGGATCACCCGACCTTCGAACTGAGCGCGTGCCGCCATGCGCTCCATCGGATCCGCTCCCGTGTGATACACCCGATCAGACTGAACGATCACCGTATCAACCTTGCCCTGATAGATAGCAGCGCAAACTGCAGCCAAGGTTTGAGGAATCGCATTGTCGCCTGCCGCCTCCTGGGCATGAGGTGCCACGAACAGCAACCCGGAGCCGAAGCGCTCACGGTGCTCGTACAACCAGGCTACCGCGACATCCAGCACCAGTTCCAGCGCCGCATTCTGTTCACCCGCCTTAGCTTGCTTGTAAGCGGCATGGGCTTTCAACGCCTGGTCCTGCCGGAACAGCGACAAAGGGGTGATGCCTGGCGAGAAGCCTCTGGAACGGATCATGCTTCAAAGCGGGCAAGCGTAGGTGTCTGGCTTGGCCCGGTCGAAAATCTCGTTGGCCCAGAGCATCACGACCATCTCGTCCGTGCCGATGTTGGTGATGTCGTGGGTCCAGCCTGGCACGGTTTCCACGATTTCGGCCTTCTCGCCGCTGGTGACCAGTTCATGGGTTTCGCCGGTTTGCATGTGGCGGAACTTGAAACGGGCCTCGCCCTTGATCACCAGGAACTTCTCGGTCTTGGTGTGGTGGTAGTGCCCACCGCGCGTAATGCCAGGGTGCGCGGTGAAGAATGAAAATTGACCACAGTCAGGCGTTTTCAGCATTTCCACGAACACCCCGCGTGCGTCACCATGCATGGGCACCGGGTAGGTGAACGACTCGGGTGACAAATAGCTCACATAGGTGGCATACAGCGCGCGCACCAACCCCGTGCCCACACGCTCGGTCACCAAGGTACTGCGACTGCTGCGGAAGGTCTCGATCAGCTGCGCCAACTCTCCCACCGTGGTGTTGTACTGCGGCGTGACCGTCGCAAAACCCTCTGCGTCGGTTGCGGCATCGGCACCATCCATCAATTGAATGAAGCGCTCCACCACATCGTCCACATAGACCAGCCTCAAGGCTGCGGCCGGGTCATTGATCTGGATCGGCAGGCCACGGGTGATGTTGTGGCAAAACGTGGCCACAGCCGAGTTGTAATGGGGCCGACACCACTTGCCAAACACATTGGGCAAACGGAACACATGCGATGCCGCGCCCGTGCGTTCACCGTAGGCGCGCAATGCTTGCTCCGCGGCGCGCTTGCTGGCGCCGTAGGCGTTGTCGTGCGCCGCCTGGGTTGACGAGGTGTAGACGATGGGAATGCGGCGCCCGCGTGCACGCCCCTCCGCCTCTGCGGCGGCCGCCAAGGCAACCGTCAGGTCTGTGTTGCCGGTGATGAACTCTTGCGGGTCTTGAGGCCGGTTCACACCCGCCAGGTGAAAGATGAACGCCACATCTTTCAACACATGCGGCAACTCAGCTGCGGTGTTGGTGCGAGTTAAGCACACCACCTCTATGTCTTTGCGCTCGGCCAGGTGTTGCTGCAGGTTCTTGCCAACGAAGCCGCCAGCGCCGGTGATCAAAACCTTCATGGCGTCAGCACTCCTCTACGGTGGCAATTTCGCCGCGGGCGATGCGCTGCATGCCTTCCAGCTTCAACATCAGTTGGGCCATGCCCTCCACATCCAGGCGTGTGGTGTTGTGAGAGTTGTAGTCCTCTCCATGAGTGGTTTGGGTGAGCTTGGCCTCGCCTTGCTCCACAAACTTACCGTAGTTCAGGTCACGACCATCGGCCGGCACGCGGAAATAGTCGCCCATGTCCTCGGCGCAGGCCATTTCCTCACGGCTAAGCAAGGCCTCACACAACTTCTCGCCATGGCGCGTGCCGATGACGTTGACCGGATGGTCGGGCTTTCCCATCATGCCTGTGAGCGCGCGAGCCAGGGTTTCGATGGTGGCGGCCGGCGCCTTCTGCACGAAGATGTCGCCATTGTTCCCGTGTTCAAAGGCGTAGAGCACCAGGTCCACCGCATCGGCCAAGGTCATCATGAAGCGCGTCATGCTGGGGTCGGTGATGGTGATGGGTTGGCCTGCCCGAACCTGATCCACAAACAAGGGAATGACAGAGCCGCGTGAAGCCATGACGTTGCCATAGCGCGTGCCGCAAATGACCGTGCCCGTACCTTCCAGGTTGCGACTGGTGGCCACCATGACCTTCTCCATCATGGCTTTGGAAATGCCCATGGCGTTGATGGGATAGACCGCCTTGTCGGTACTGAGGCAAACGACACGCTTCACACTTGCAGCAATGGCTGCTTCAAGCACATTCTCGGTACCCAGCACGTTGGTGCGCACCGCTTGCATGGGGTGAAACTCGCAAGATGGGACTTGCTTCAATGCTGCGGCGTGGAAAACGTAGTCCACCCCGCGCATGGCTTGCTCTACGCTGCGCTGGTCGCGAACGTCACCGATGTAGAACTTGAGTTTGACACTGTTGTAGCGCTTCCGCATGTCATCTTGCTTCTTTTCATCGCGACTGAAAATTCGAATTTCACGCAAATCGGAATCAAGAAAGCGGCGCAACACTGCGTTACCAAACGAACCAGTCCCCCCCGTGATTAGAAGTATCTTGTCAGCAAACATACGAATCCTTTTGATATATTCAGTATTTCAACGCTTCACGGCAAAGCTTGATCTTTTGTTCTGGGTTCGGATAATTAATCAGCACCGCGCGATACTTGCCCTTGAAAACAAATAGACTTCCCGCAGCAACCCCTACCACACCCAGCTTGGAAATTAGCTCACCCATGTGATCCAGAGAGCCAACGCCACCCAAAAAAGTCAAAGGCACCTTCAGCGCCTGCTTGAACTGTGCTGCCAGTTCAAGGTCGTACCCTTGCATGAGCCCATCTCTATCGACGGAATTGATCACAATCTCGCCAGCACCGGCATCTTGCAACTGCTTGGCAAACGCAACTGGTTCTAGCTTATGGACTGTTTTGCCGTTGTGGGTACACAGTTCGTAGCCCTTGGAAAATAGTCCCGTGCGCCTGCGCACATCCAAAACCGCGACCACTGACTGCTGCCCCACAGCGGCCGCCATTTCTGTCAACAAGGACGGGTTGCCAATGGCGGCAGCGCTGAGGGCAACCTTCTCGACACCCATGTCCACAATGCGTGCTGCCTGCTCTGCAGTGGTTACGCCTCCACCGTAGCAAAGTGGCATACGGCATTCAGCAGCGAGTTTGGCGATCAGGGCAAAGTCAGGAGCCACTTTATTCACTGTGGCGTCAATGTCCAGCACCATCAATTCATCGGCTTCTTTCTCGTTGAAAATCCTGACAGCATTGATAGGGTCACCGACGTATTTGGGCTCCTTAAAGCCCTGAGTCTTGACCAAACCGCCCTGGTGCACCAGCAAACAAGGAATGATTCGAGGACGCAACATCTGTCAAAGCTCCACAAAATTTTTCAGAAGTTGCTCACCCCAATGGTGGCTTTTCTCGGGGTGACACTGCACCCCATGAATGTGCCCACGCGACACTACCGCATCAAAGTCCAAACCATAGCTGGCGGTGGCTGCCACATCCCGCTTGTCTTCCGCATCAAAGAAGTAAGAATGCAGAAAATAAAATTGAGGCGCTTCTTCAAAGCCTTTGGAAAACAGCTTGCTCTGATCACGCGGCTGCAACTCGTTCCAGCCCATGTGGGGCATGGGCAAATCGGCGCTTTTCGGCTGGGTGGCGAATGCACGCACGCGACCAGGCACCCAATTCAGACCAGGCAAACTACCTTCATCAGAGCCCTGCGCCAGCATTTGCATGCCCACGCAAATGCCCATCACGGGCACTTGCGATCCCAAAACCAACTCCTCGAGTTTGGGGCGCATCCCCGAATCGTTGAGCCGTTGTATAGCGTGGTCAAAGTGCCCTACACCAGGCAGAACGAGTCGCACAGCATGCGACAAAGCGTCAGGTGTATCAGCCCTTCGGGCTTCCACCCCCAGACGCTTGAACACGTTCAAAAAAGCCTGGATGTTACCCACCCCATAATCCACGACGCAGATCATCGGAAATACCTCTTTTCGAGCCCCAGTTTACGCATCACGTTGGCACCCAATCCAATCAAATCACGCTTATTCTTGTAGTCGCGATAAGTCTTCTTGGGCATATCAAACAAAGCTTGCAACTCGTCCACTGTCAAGCCCAGCTTGTGCGCCACATATTCAAACTCCTGCTTCAGGAAGTGCTCATCCATCTCCGGACGCGAAATCCGATCCAGCGCTTGATCGCGTGTCATCTGCCCCGTCATGATCAAGCTGGAGAAGTGGGCACGCCGCTTCTCATAGCCGAAGCGGCGAGGAAGCCAGTAGTCTTCGTAAAAGCGAGTGAAGCGGGACTCGTGATGTTTATGTTGGAAACGCTGCCAGCCAAAGCGGCGCTCCAACTCATCCTCCGCTTCTTTTTTCACATAAGGCACCAGATTCAACGGATGGTGCACCTTCATGCCCAATACCTTTTGGTACCATAGCTTGTAGACTAAGATATCAACCAACGGGAAGTCGTCATTTGGCCTGCCGTCACCACACTGCTTCCAGATATCGCCAAACAATGTTTTGTCGATTCCAAGGTAGCCGCCCCATTCCTCCGGCTCGCGGCAGCACTCAGTCGAGAAATTCGAACCAGTAATAATGTGCTTGATTTTGTACTTGCGAGCAAAATTGTAAAGCCCAGAGAAAAAGGCGGCATCTTGCACCAAGTCTTGATCAGGAATGCCAGCCCGCAAGAAGGCTACCTGCATGCGCTTGACCGCTTCCCAATTCACTACTTCGGTGTACAAGTCCAGCCCCAAACCATCGACCAGCTTTTCAATGTTTCCAACTGCTTGATCGGTGTTCCAGCCAGCATCAACGTGGAACAGCAGTGGGCGCAGGCCCATCTTCTCCTTGGCCACGTAGGCAGCGTAAGAACTGTCCAACCCGCCGCTCAGGCCGATGATGCAGTCAAAATCACTGCCTTTGGCACTAGCTCGGATATCATCGGCCAGTTTATTCAACCCTAAGGTACCGCGCTCATCGATGTGCCAGTTGGGTCTGATAGTCACTTCGAAGTTATTACAGTACTCGCACCAACCACGTGCGTCAAAGACGATGTGCGGGTCGGTAGTGTCCATGATGCATCGAGCGCAAATGCGATAAGGATGAGGCCGGTTCATTTTGATGTCGTAGAAAGACTTTGAAGTGGTTGCGCAGGTAAGACGCGATTGGACTGAGATGGGCCCGGATTGGCAAGGAGTAAACGAATCTCGTTTGTTGCCGCCTGGACGCTCCCACTGCGTGCGATCGAAACTGTAGCAACACCGTGCCGCCGATAGTCGAACTCCATGAAGGATCCGTGGCTGGCGAAGATCCTGCATGCCGGGTTACCCGTACCCTCGTAGACACAGGTCGCGCGTGCAGCCAACTGATCCCGGCGCGCATCGTACCTATGCGCAGGGTGAAACTTGACGATGACCGGGAGCTCACCACAAGAGGCTCGAACGGCATCCAGCAGCATGATCTCCTCGTCAATCGACGGGTATGAGGAAGCAAGTAGCAGTGCACTGTCCGACAGCGGTGTCTGAACAAAGCCAGCCGAGGGCGAAAAAAGCCGGTGATCAACGATGGCGTAGTAGCGCGCGAACGAATCTCGGAACAGGATGTCACGCAGATAAAGACAGGTCACTGCGCCTCCTACGTGGGGAAGCACGAGTTCCTCGTCAAGAAAACCGTGTTGGACTATCCGAAAGTCTTCGGCGGTCTTCGACAGTACGTGAGCCCAGCGTTGGTAGTGATCGTCGGTAACAAAGATGCCCTGCGCCTGCCTCGCAAGACTCGCCAATCCCAGCAACGCTAGTGCGTCATGGCCATGCAGCAATAGATCACGGCGCTCCCCGGCTGGGCGTGTGAGCGCATATTGCAGCCAGCGTAAGTGGGCACGCACAACGGTCGCGCAACTCGACCAACCGATCTCAGCGCCCATGGCCCACAGGCCGAACCGGATCTGATAGCGCGGCAGGGTGGAGGTACGAGGGTCCGAATCGAGGGCGGCGTCGATGATCGCGCGGTTGCCCTCAGACGTGGCAAACACCCGGCAGGCGTCGTCCGGCAGCGACGCCCGCCGGCCGCCAGTCGCGCCGATCAGCAGCAGGAGCCATTGCCAAGGCGCAGCCAGTAAGACGGCGAGCGGTGCCACCGCGATCAGTAACGGATAGATCCGGCCCAACTGTGCCTGAAGCGCAAGTTGCTTCATCACCTTGAAGTTGGGCACCGGCCCGCCGATCGGCAAGGCTGTACGGGTGGCGCGGTAGTTCACATCCAGCGCGCGTTCGTTGTCCAACGCTTCGGCGACCAACCACCACAGGGCTACAGGTGCCGGCGCTCTAGGTTCGGGCACGTTCATCGTTCGCTCAGACATGACCTAGCATCCGTTGTGCCCCGCACGCTACCGCACCGCACCCCACCGGAGCCAGATGCTGGCTGATGGCTGATGGACAGGCGGCAGAGTTGGTAGATCAGCAGATACTGGGCCACGTAGATGGGCGTTTCCCACGGGATCAGGGTGCCCCGTAGCGTGCTGAAGATGCGCTGAAACTCCATCACGAAGATGGGCATCAGGCAGAGATTGGCCCGCAACACAGCGTGCCGATAAAGCCACCCCTGCATCGTCGAGTACATCAGCAGAGGCAGCCACGACAGCCAAACACCGTAGTAGTTGAGGTACAACTCCGTGTCTAGCGGCCACTGCTGGGTAGCATGCTCCTCGTCCCACTGTTCCGGAAAATACTCCTTTGTGAGCATTACGCTGATGTCGAAACTCGCGTCGGGCGACATCACCCCTAAAACCTGCAGCGGCTTGACGAAGACCTGCCACACCGTCTCGAAGAAGCCCGGATCGCGGCTTGTCACGATCCAGTCATGCAACTGAAAAGCATTGAAGTAGCCGATCAGCATTTCGAGGAAGAAAGGTGCAGACGCGTAAAAGCCCTCCGTGCGGATCAATGTGCCCAAGTACAGGAGAGCAAAGAACGACGTGATCATGGCGATGATAGTTCGCAGTCGGAACCTCATGTTTATGAACCACGGCGACAGGAAGAGGATCAGCAAGAAGATGAAGCGGCTCTTGACCCCACCGATGTACGAAAGCGTCATCATTACAAAGAGCGCCACAAGCACGGTGGGCCATTTGCGCCTCGTACGCCAAGCCTCAAGCCCGAGCAGGAACACCGCCACATTGCCAAGCGCGATGATGATCACGTTGAGCAGCCCGTGCCCTTCGCGCTTGGTGAGGTAGGTGTAGCTGTAATCCGTCATCCAGGCGCTCAGGCCCGCAGTTGATTGCATAAACAGCACGACAAGCAGCACGGACAGCACCGCCAGACCGTATCGCCATGTGGACTTGACTTTGATAAGCTCTCGGGATAAGCGATGTGTTTGGTGAGGGCTTTTGCAGAACCAGTGCAGCCCGAAGAACAACACGAGAAACGTGAACTCTGCCTGGTACAGCAGCTTGGGCGACATGGTGTCCCAAAAGACCTGCTGACCCCAGGGCAACACATAGTCCCAATCGATCAGATGCAGCAAAAGATTGAGCGTGCTCGAAAGGACGATGTACAGGCCATAGAACGCAAACACCATGTTGTTCGGGTGCAGCACCTGCCGCGGCCGGTACATCAGGTATGTCCATACGATGATCAGTGACAACCAGGCACTGCCCCATGGCGCCACAGCCATCAGAACGGTCAGAGGCAGCAGCGCCATGAGGTACGGCAGCAACTTGGCATCGTCGCGCAACTGAATCACCTTTCTGCCCTCCGCATAAGAATCAGAAGGTCACGTCGAACAAGCCAGGCGACTACGAGAAGCACTCCCACGCGCAGCGCCCACGGCAATGACTGCTGCATATTCACAAGCACCAGCGCTAGCACCAAGGAAATCCAGAGCGCCTCGCGCCATGGCAGGACCGGCGGGAGCAAACGGCTGGCGTTGATAGCGACAAGGCAGGCCACACCCATGCCAACATAGGCTACGACCGTGGTCCACGCAGCCGCTTGCCAGCCAAGCAAGGGAAGCAGCCACATATTGAGGCTGATGTTGAGTGCCGCACAGACGATCGTGATTACCGAGATCGTCGCCGTCTTGTGAAAGTATGCCAGTACGCGAACCCAGATTTGGAAGACGACAAAGCACAGCCCGCCCAGTGCCACAGTGGGAATAAGGGCGAAACCTTCAGCGTAGCGCGCAGGCAGTACGAGCGAGGCAACCTGCTGGCCGAACAGCACGATAGCGACGGTCGACACCAAGGCCAGCGCGAAGATGACGCGCGCGTCCCCGTTTACCCTGTCGTGGTCACCCTGGTTCAACGCCGCGAAGAATTGCGGGTTGAAGGCATTGAGGATCGCAGTCGCGACCATCAACAGCAGAGCGCCAACGTTGTAGCTTAGGCTGTAGAGCCCTGTGGCCTCGCTGCCGTGAAAGCGATCGATAAGTACCCGATCAAACTGCGACAGCAGCGTCAGACCCAGCATGTAAGGCACTAAGGGCAAGGCGTAGCGCGCCATGTAGGCCAGATGATCCCGCCGCAGCGTCCACTCGACGCGACGCCGCAGCAACAAGAGCACCGCAGCGCTCAGCACCAGGCTTGCGATCGCATCGGCCAAAAGCACCGCCAGGAACTTGTCACCCCCCCAGACCACCAGGAGTGCCAGGCTCAAGCCCAGCGAAACCACGGCCTTGCCTGCAACGATCCGTAACAGCAGACCACCGCGCTGATCGTGGATCGCGATCTGGGTCATTAGCGACTCGGCGATCTGGCCCGCAACGGTCACCAGCATCAAAGGCAGCAGGACCTGGGGCATGCTGAGTATTACGCTGGTGGCATCTGCAAAGGCCAGGACCGCAATGGTGCCGACAGCGAAGATGGCCCCCACCGATAGCAAAGTCGTCCCAAGAAAACTTTCGAATGCCGCCCCAGGAAGGTAGATGTAGCGACCGACGGCGACGTGCAGGTTTAGCGACAGCACTAGCGCGAAGATCCACAAGTAGGACTGAAACAGGTTGAGCACACCATAGTCGGCGACGCTCATCATTCGGCTGTAAAGGAAGATAGCGGCCAGGGGAACCAGCTTGCTGGCAACGGCCACGCCCAATTGGTTAATTATCTGACGCACGACACCGTCCTGCGGCTGAGAAACCGCTGGCAACGTAGATGCGGCTTTGCTGTTCACATCCGTCACGAAACGACGACTCCCTGGTCCGCATCAGCGGCAGCCTGGCCGTCCAACTGCACGCAGCCATCCACCACACGTTGCACCGTGTCCGCCAACCGGACTGCGAGGCGATGGTGCCCGGCGACGTTCAGGTGGTGGTGGTCCGACATGATGTCGCTCGATGTGAAGTCCGTCGTCGATATGTAGTTCCTTCGCCGCAGAACAGCGTTGTAGCGATCGATTGCGGCGCTAATGCCCTGAACGCGCGACTCGTACTCGGTGTCGGCGGGCAGGATGCCAATCCAGTGCACGTTGGCGAACAGGTGCTCGTATGCTTGGACCCAGTCTTCGTAACTGGCGAGCGATGTGTAACTCATGCCCCGCCAACGGCGCAGCCTCGCCGCGTTCCTGCGGACGAGTGCGAGGAGCAACGGCCCGACAATCGGCAAACGTTGCAACACATGCTGCTCGATCACCGATAGAGCACGGGGCGCGCAATCCACTATGCCAGCCTGCACAAGGACTAGCGCAGGTTGGATGGTACCGTGGTAGTAGGAGCTGTGCTTGAATAGGTCAACGATCGTGGCGCCACCACGCCCGCAGTGGACGAAGTCGATCTGCGGGAATTTGCGCTTGAGTAAAGCCACCCACGTTCTCTCATAGGGTACGACCTCAGGCTCGCAGCGTGGAAACGCCAGTGAGTCCGTCAGGATGAGCACGGTCGGTGTGGTTGTCATGGGTTGGGTTCAGGCTTTGCGGTATGCCGCAATCCGTTCATACAGCGGCCAATACCGTACTTGATCGGCCAGACTGCACATGCCCTCCGTGCGCCCGGCAAGGAATCGACGAGTCTGCTCATGGAGACCGGGCTTGAAAGCCTGGTCCAAAGCGCCATCGATTGGTTCAGGCTCGATCGCGACCGAGCCACGACGCATGACCTGAAGCGTTTCCATCGGGCGAAAGATCAGACGGCGTTGGGCTGTGATCACCTCCACTCCCCAACGACCAGGCGCCCCCCAGTTGGCCTGGTACGAGAACAAGGCGCCACGGTCCGTGCGGCCCGCGCCTGCAAACACAGCGGAACTCGGGTGCCAGGACAACGCACCCGCAGTGTAGGCTTGCATTTCAACCGGCTCACCGCCCAGATAAAAGGCCAGGTCGATGACGTGCGTCGAGTTACCGAGCAGCCAAGCCTCTTTCACGCCCGGCGCCTTGGCCAGGCCCTCGATTACGTGCCCCCACTCTGTGAATTCGAAATTCAGCGACTGCACGCCGCCATCCTCCTCGATCAAGCGCTGCGCGACCAAGGTCGCGGCGTAAAAACGCCGGTTGTAGGCAATTACCACCTCAGCACCTCGTGCCTGCGCTTCGGCCTGCAAGGCCTCGATCTCGGTGCTGTTCAACGCCCCCGGCTTTTCCAGCAGGATGCGGCGCACGCCGGCCTGCAGCAGTTGGATCGTGGTCGGAGCAAGCGCCTCTACGCCCACCGCCACGACTGCGATATTAGGTACGACAGGGCGCGACGCGAGAAATTTATCCAATCCACCGCTGACGACGGGGTGGCCGCCTTGGGCCTCAAACCGTCGGGCCGACTCTTCGCCGCGGCCTATGACGGTGATTTGGCAGTCGAGTGCGCGCAGCACCTTGAGATAGTCCAGCGCCATACCTCCGGCGCCCACAAGCCAGACTGGGGTTGATGTCATCGAATGCATGCGAGATTTGTCAGGTAATCGGAAGGAAATCGTTTGGCCCGCCCAGATGTTGCGCGGCGTGCTCGCCTAGTGCCTGCAGCAGTGGTAGGTGATAGGCCGTTGACTGAGCGAATGGTGTGAGCTCGCTGTTGCCGTGCTCTAAGATGCGCTGAGTCAGTGCGGTGGCAAGCTCACTGAGCACCGGGACCTTGAACTCGACCGTGCGCCAACCGCCATCACGCGGGTCGCACATGAAGGCCCTGCCCGCAGACTCGTCCACTAGGCAGGATCGGTTGGCGCCACGCAAAGTCAGCAGCAGCGGAGCCTGGGAGCCGCGCTGGGCGGTGAGGCTGAAGCTTGCGTCACCACAACGGCCCAGCAGCGTACCGGTGAACTCTTTGAATCCCGCACGCTTGCTGTCGATGAGATCTTGATCGAGTAGTGCTGTCGAGATCGAGTGAAGCTCGCCGCCGGCGAGGAAGGCGATGATGTCAACGAAGTGGATGCTGTTGCAGCCCAACCCCCAGTTGCCACCGCGCACATCCACATGCTGCAGGGGATCGTCAGCGAAAAAGGTGCGCAGAAGATCATAGATAGGAAACGCCCGGCGCGGGCAGTTCACCCACGCTTGGCTGCCGGCCTGCTGGAGCAACTCGGCGGCCAAGGTGTATTCCGACAGGCGCTGGAAAAGCACCTTCTCAAGCAGGATGTTGCGCACAGTGCGCCCCTGAAGCAGCGCACGCATCACATTCAGACGTACATCTGCGGCCGTGGCAATCACGGCATGGTCCAACATCGGAGGCAGCGCCTCAATCTGCTGGTGAAATTGCAGCAAGTGGGGTGCTGCTGCAGGCACCTCGCCGGCCCGCTGGCGTGCCAAGCCGAGCGAGGCTACGGAAGGATCGACGACATGGATCTCGCAGGGAACATTGAGGCGGACAAGTCCCTGCAGATGCCGGCTACCCAATTGCCCTGCGCCGACAACGGCTATGCGATGGATGTACTTCATGAGAGACGGTTAAGCAGGAATCAGAGCGAAAACCCGTCGTCGACGATCAGGTTCTGACCGTCGACATGGCGTGAAAGATCAGACAGCAGGAACACAAGCGAGCCCGCAAGGTCGCCTGGGTTGAGCATGCCCTTGTCAGCACACAAGGCGCGGTACCGCGCTAGGAAGGCTTCGGGCTGCTGATCAAGGATGCCACCTGGGCTAAGCGCGTTGACACGGATGTTGCTGCCCTTGAGGTACTGGGCGAAATAGCGGGTCAGGTGTAGCAAGCCGGACTTGATGGCCGCGTACTCGACAGGCATCGTCATCGGCGTTTCCGCATAGACCTCGAAACGTGGCGCAATCACGCCATAGATCGAGGACACATTGATCATATTGCCACCGCCCTCAACCTTGAAATAGGCGGCGAAACGCTGCATCACTAAAAAGTACCCACCAAGGTGCATGCCCAGGTTTTCACAGAAATCTGCATACGCCACATCTTCCATGCGCCGTCCGTAACGTGCGTTGCGCGGGTAGGCATTGTTGACTACAGCGTCGATCCGTCCACAGCGCCCGTGGATGTCGTCAATCAATGCGTCCACCGAGCCCTTGTCGGTGATGTCTAGCGCTGCGGCCACAGCGCCACCCGGATGCTGTTGCTTGATGACGCCTACCACACGCTGGGCAGCGTCTAGGTCACGATCGGCCACTATGACTTGCCCACCATGCTCGGCGATAGCTGAACAAAAGGTGCGGCCCAGTAAGCCGGCACCGCCTGTTACGACCACACGCCTGCCGTGAAGGAGCCCACTCATTGCTGGCCTCCCTCTGTGGTGCCTGTGGTGCCATGAGCTTTGCGCGACATCAGCAGTTCTACGAGTAAGAAGTCCACTTCGGAATCGATGTCGATAGAACGCTCCTCGGGCATGACGTGCAGGCGTGTGTCGGGATTGAAGAGACTGGGAGCGGTCATCAGCGCTTTTCGCGTCCACGCGTAGATCGACGCGTTCATGTCAAAGCAGGCAGGCGCGTCTTGCCGGCGCACATAGGGAGGCGATGCTGGCTTGGCCAGGCGGATCACGCCGTGCTCATCCTGCTCGACCAGATTGAAGTAAGGTGACCGCCGCGCGGGCATGGCTGTAATCACGTTACCCACGCCGCTGCCTTCTAGCAATTGCACGACCGCACGGATGTCTTCGACGTCGCGCAGCGGCGATGTTGCATCGAGATCGACGCACGTATCGAACGTCAACCCCAGGGCGCGCTCGGCTTCGGCCACGCAATGGCGGATCACAGGGAGTTTGGCTGCTGTGTCGGTCGCCATTTCCGCAGGGCGATCGACCACAAAGGTTGCACCATTATCCTTGGCAATGGCCAGCATCTCGGGCGAATCGCTGCTTACGGCGATCGTGTCAAACAGGCCACTTGCAACAGCCTGCCGCAGGCTGTGCGCCAAAAGTGGCAAGCCGTTCAAGGCCCGCAGGTTTTTACCCCGCACGCCCTTAGAGCCCGCGCGGGCACAGACAGTGCATATTCGTTTCATCGTTGTCTCCAGTGGCCGCAGGCGGCGGCATCTCGCGCTGCGTCGCACAGCGCAAGGATGTCCAAGGCCTCCTGAGCCGTACAGGCCTGTGCAGGTTCGCCAGACAGCATCGCGGCGTGCATGGCACGGTAGGTCGCATCTCGTTCGATCGGGAAGTGCTGCTCTTCACCGTCCACCCTAAGTGTGTTGCGAACCAGGTCCGCCTCGTAAGTGTGGTTTGTGGTGTTAACGATGACCCGTCGTCTGCCCAGCCTGTCAAGGTAGTTCAACTGCACGTCGATGACCGGGCAACGCTCACTCTCATACAGTAGGGAGAATACATCGTCGCTGGTGATCTCGAGTTCGCTCATGCGCCCGCCGATGGCCGCCACGCGCCGCCAAGGACCGATCAACCAAGCCAAGTAGTCGAGGTCATGGCTCAGGTCCAAGAGCGCGCCTCCGCCCTGATCGGCATGGGCGGAGTAGCAAAGTCGGTAGTCGGTCCCTGGTCGCCAACTGGGAAGATACTGACCGACGTAGGCCTGCACCGAGATCACGGGTTGATTTGCCAGCGCTTCACGCAGGCGTACAAGCATGGGATGGAAGCGCAAGTTATAGGCTACCCGCAATTGCCTGAATCCATTGCTAGGCATAGGCAGAGCGTGATCGAACACGGGCTTCTCGACTAGCACATCGCCTGAATGCCCCAAATGCGCCAGTTCAGCCAGCGCCGCATGATGCGCTGCGGTAGCGTTGGCCACGATAACCAGAGTCGGCTGGTGTGCCAGCCATCCCTGCCGCAAAGTGAGGTGCCGCTGAGAGAAATCAACCTCGCGCGCGGAAACCACGGCTACATCGCAGCCCATCTCACCTAGCAAACGGGCATGCCGAGCGCCGATAGACCCATAACCCACCACGAGCACACGTTGCCCGGTCATTGAAAAACCTTTCCGAAGTCGGCCTTGGCCCGCTCGTAGTCAGGCAGTTGCCCGATGTCCAACCAATAGCCATCCACCTTGTGGCACCGTGTGTGAAGTCCCGCTCGTATCATGGCGTCGAACAGCGATGGCATGTCATAGAACTGCCCACCCGGAACAAGATCGAGCACCTGTGGCGACAGCACATACATGCCGGCGCTGACGGTAAAGACCTGGGTGGGCTTCTCCTCGATGCCCGTGATGTGCCCATCGCACTCCTGCACCACGCCAAAGGGAACCTGCATCTCGTAGGGGCGCACCCCCATGGTGGCGTCGGCACCCGACGCCACGTGCCGGTCGACCATCTCACCATGGTCTTCCTTCGTTAGGAGATCCGCGTTGGTGACTATGAACGGCAGCGTCGGCCTCTCCGGCAATAGGCTGAGCGCTCCTGCGGTACCCATCCGTTGCTGTTCGCGCAGGTAGTGCACTTCTACGCCGAGCGAGCTACCATCCCCGAAGTGGGCCTCAATCTGCTCAGCCTTGTAGTTGACGGCAAGGTAGAAGCGCCGGAACCCCTGATCCGCGTAGCTTCTGACGATGGTTTCCAGTAACGGGCGCGAACCAACTCTCAGCATTGGCTTGGGCGTATCGCGCGTCAACTCCGCCAGGCGCGTGCCCAAACCGCCGGCCATGACTACCACCCAGTGATCGCGTGGCGGCACCAGCATGATGTCGTCGAGCAGCATCAGGCCTGCTACACGGTTGTCACGGTCCACCAGCGGCATCTGATGCAAGCCGAGGCGCCGGATCTGTGCTGCCACCGCCTGCATGTCCGCCCCATGGCTTGCAACCGCCGGGTTACGATGCATCGCAGTCTCGGCACGGTCATCCAGCGACATGCCACGTAAAAGAGCACGACGCATGTCGCCATCACTCAATGTGCCTAGCAGATGACGATCTGCATCGACAACGAGCGCAATCTGCGACCCCGCTTTGTCGATCACTTCCAGGGCATCGCGCAGCGTGGTTTCCGGCGCGATCAAGGTACGTTCCCAGTCTTTCATTGCTTGCTTCTCATCTCTGCTTCTTTTCTCGGCGACCCGTTAGCGTAGACGGTTCGCAGCCCCTAAGATCGTCGTACTCGACGTCAGGTTCCGCACTAATGTCACTCCCGCGCCGACCACGGCGCGTCTGCCGATGTACACCCCCTGGATCACCGTCGCGCCTGCGCCAATGAAGGCGCCTGCATCGACCGTGACCGAGCCGCACAGCGTTGCACCAGGCGCCACGTGCACGTCACGGCCGATACGGCAGTCGTGGTCGATGCCGGCCCGCGTGTTGACGATGCTGTTCTCGTCAATCGTGCAGCCGGGTTGGATGACGGCACCCGCCATCACCTGGACGCCGTCACCCAGCATGACACCGGGCGCGACCCAGGCGGCTGGGTGAACGAGCGTCGGGAAATCGTATCCGCGCGCCCGCCAGGAAGCGAAGAGCAGCTCGCGCAAGGTGCTTGCCGCTAGTTGGCCGACACCCAGCATTAACGTGACACGGCCCGGTGGTAACCGGTCCAACGCGCTGTCGTCGCCCAGCACGTCCAGGCCCTCCCACCGAGAGACGGCGGCCGCGGCCAGCGCCGGATCGCAGACGCCCAAAACCGGGTAGCCGGCCACGCTGGCGAGCGCCGCCAGCACTCTGGCATGACCGCCCGCACCGAGCAGGACGAGGGGACGCACGGCCGTGCTCATCGCGTTATCGGCTCACCGGCAACGTAAGCCTGGACGGCGGCGACACCGATCAACCCCCACAATGAGGTCGCGGGTAGTCCACTGCCACCGCTGCGCGCAGTCGTGAGATCGTCGCGGGTCAGTACCGCGCCTGCGGCGATGTCGCGCGCGGCCACGATGTTCTGACGCGCGGCTTGGCGGGTGTCCCACTCGCTGGGCTGCGGGCTCTTGCTTCCATCACCAAAAGCCACTTGCAGTGCACGGATCTGCTGGACCATTTGAGCCAACTCGGCTGGCTCCAGCGAGGCCTTGTGGTCGGGGCCAGGCAGGTCTCTGTCGAGGGTGAAGTGCTTTTCAATGACGCGGGCGCCACGTGCGACCGCAGCAATCGGAATCAATATGCCTTCGGTGTGATCGGAATATCCCACCTCCAGTCCGAAGGACGTCGCCAGGGTGTCCATCGCGCGCAGGTTCACTTCGTTGAAAGGGGTGGGGTACTGAGATGTGCAGTGCAGCAGGGTGACGTGGTGGCGCAGGCTGTTGCGCCACTCGGGGCGACTCCAGCCGCGCCAGACTTCGTCGACAGAGGTCGGTTCGGCATCGGCATTCAGTGCATGTGCCACGATGGCCAAGCCCTGTTCAACCTCAGCGAGCGTCGCCATACCGGTAGACAGCACCAGTGGCTTGCCGGTGCGAGCAAACTGCCACAGCAGCGGGCCATTGGTCAGCTCGCCCGACGGGATCTTGAACAACGGCATGCCCAACTCAACAAGGAAGGCCAGGCTCTCGACATCAAAGGCCGTGGACAGGAATTCGATGCCGTGGTTGCGCGCGTGAGTCTGCAGTTCGTGGTGCCAAGCTTGCGGGAGCTCCAGTTTCTTGAGCATGGCCAGCTGGCTTTCTGAGGCGTCGGTGCTCTGCTTCTGGTAGGCCGCTTTGGGCGCACTTTTGGAGGCAAGCTTAGCGGCGTCAAACGTCTGGAACTTGACTGCATCAGCACCCGCTTTGGCTGCGGCCTCGACCAACGCAAACGCAAGGTCACGCTGGCCGTTGTGGTTCACACCCGCTTCGGCAATGACGTATACGGCGGTGCGGTTCATCGGATTTCCTTTAGTAGCATGAATGCTTCCGCCGCCCGCACACCGGATTGACTGCCACGGAGATGGGACAACGCACGGAGCGTCACCTCACTTCTGGGAAATGGAAAGTCGGCCATCTCACCCGCGTACATCTGCATAATTTCAATCTTTCGATCTAGGTGACTGCTGATGTCGACGAAGATGTTGGGTCTAAATCCCGTGTCCTCAGGTTTGAGGCCAAATTCAGTCTCTGACAACGTTTCATATGCCAGCACAGATTTCACGCTGGGGTACCTGAACGTCTTCGCGCATGCAATTGATGCGTCGAAGACCGCAGCATGATCGCTGTGAGCATCATTTCGGAAGGGAACATACAGCACCTCAGCTTGTATGGACTTAACGATCTGCCCGATTGCCGCCACAAGGTCCAGTTTCGGTAGGCAATCCAGGCGCATCGTTGGGAAGCCGAGCCGATGGACAGCCTTAAAGCCATAGGTTTGCGCTACGGTATCTATTTCTTGATCTCTGGATTCAACACGACTCTGCGTGAAGCCGATCTCAGTTGAGATGTCCGTGGCGATGATCCAGTGCACTGCATCGCCGCTTTCAATATGGCGCAACAATGCACCGCCGCAGCCCAGGGTTTCATCATCAGGATGAGGTGCAATGCAAGCTATAATTTTGCTTTTAACAGGTGACATGAAGTGGGTCCTGCGACTTCTTGAGCATGGCGTCAAAATCAGTCTGTTTCAAGATATTAGCAGCAGTGACTGCACTATGGCCATCACCGTAAGGGTTGATCAACTTGTGCATCTGCTCCCGAAATGCCGGTGTATCCAAAAATTGGAGTGCACAGGTGACCGACTGGAGATCACCCTCTGAGAAAACCACATTGGCCCCGCACAATCTGCCACGCTGACGTTCGCCGATATTAATGACTGGAAGCTGAACAGTGGCCGCCTCAAGAATGCCGGCTGATGAGTTCCCCAACATGACGGATGCATTTCGCATTAAATTGACGAACAGTTTCCGGCTTGTGTTACGGTAGTAGGTGACTTGCGGCAACTGATTAAGTTGATGTATCTTCTCGACCAATCTAGCGTTACCGGGATCGGAGTTGGGTGCGCCAATCAAAACATGGAAGCCCTGCTCAATAAGAGCCTGCGTTGCATTTTGGACAAAATCTGGCGCCAGGACACGTTCCTGATCGACCGGATGGAAAATTAAAATAGCGAGCGGATGCTCTGCTGCATGTGACTTTGCGCCAATTTTTTCAAGCAGGTCATGCTTTTCGATAGGTTTCTCAGACAAAAATTTGTCTAAGGCGACACTACCGATGACGAAGATGCGCTCAGGGTTCTCACCGATCTTCAGCAAACGCCGACGATGCTCGTCTAAACTGACGAAATGAGCCGTTGAGAGTTTGGAGGTTGCATGCCGGACGGGGTTATCAACATGACCGTCCGTGGCATGGTCACCTCCGAAAAAGTGAACCGTCGGAATACCCAAGAAGGCGCCAATGGTGGCGCCAATCAGAACGTCCTCACGATCCCCTGCATACACGATCACATCGGGGGCATAGGTGCGAATGATATCGACCGCTCCCGACAGCAATCCGGAAGCTGTCTTCATGCGAGAAGACTTGGTGTCCCCACTGATCAGTGTTTCGACCTCGCACAAAATATTGAAGCCGTCCTGCTTTACCAAGTCAACCGTACGTCCAAACGACGGAGACAGGTGCGCGCCAGAAACTAAAAGCTTGAGCTCGATGTCCGGATCGTTATCAAGACTTCGAAATACTTCACTCATCAGGTCATAGTCCGACCTGATGGATGTCAGTCCTAGTATTTTCCTCATGATGTCCCGTTAAAACAGATCCGAGATAGCCATCTCGCGATTAATGAGATGAGGGGAAAATTGACTGCATAATGAAATGCCGCCAAACTGGTAATCAAATACTTTGTGCTGATCCAAACCCGACTGGGCCGTCACAAGCACATTGATGCCTGAGGTGTCCGGGAGAGTCAAAAGCGCGTCTGAGTTCTCCCACCAGATCAAATCGATCGATCCTTGGTGCTCCTTGTAGGCTAGGCCCCCCACCATTTGGTAAGTCCCTCCAGGACGACTCAAGCGCCATTCACGTAATTTGACGTCGGATAGGTTGAGGCCGAGCTTGTCTCGCTTGTCGAAATAGCCCGCCTTGACCAAACCGGACAACATATCTTTGTCTATTTTTGCGACGTAGTCTGAATCCGGGAGGTTCCAACCAAGGCGCTTCTTGAAGCCTGGGGTGGATTGAGTATTGGGGAAGCCCATCACAAAATCGACGCCAGCCTCCGAGGCTATTTTATAATTCTCCTGCGCAAGGGTCGTAAACAAACCGTATTTTCGGTGAGATTCGGCCACCATCGTAGTCATCGAAATGTATGAGTTCTCACGCTGCTGCTGACTAGACAAAGGCATGGGAACAATGGCGTAGTGACCAACTAAGACACCTCCTTCGTAGCATAGCGACACGAAGGGTTCTCCGTTTGGATTATCTAGATATGCCCAATCCCAGACATCACCGATGGCCCGGCGCCCAAAACTTTCGAAAAACAGGTTTTCAATATTATCCCGATGTTGAAGTAGATCGGTCTTGTTTTTGATATTGATGATATTCATAACCCGATTTCTGGAACAATGCTACTGGGCAGGTTGACAACCCGGGCCTCCAACCACTCGGCGTTGCTCAGTTCACCCTTGCGGCAGTGTGCGTAGATGGGCAGGTGGTTCATCAGCGCCCAGATTGGGCGGCTCATCACCCCGCGGTCGTTCGTGGCCTTGAGTAGGGCGTCGCGTTGCTCATGCCCTTCGCAGATGACCGCATTGAGCCAGTAGTTGGAGCGGCAGTCTGCGGGTTCGGTGAAGAATTTCAGATCACTGCCCTGAAAGTGCTCAGCGTAGCGGGCGGCCAACTCCCGCTTGTTGGCGATGAACGCTTCCAGTTGCTCCAATTGCGCGCAACCCAGCGCAGCATTGAGGTTGGGTAGGCGGTAGTTATAGCCCACCTCGTCATGCACGTATTCGTAGGGGTGTGGCTTCTTGGCTGTGGTGGTGAGGTGCTTGGCATGGGTGCCCAGAGCCTCGTTAGCGAGGATCATGCCGCCGCCACCGGTGGTGATGATTTTGTTGCCGTTGAAGCTGAGCGTGCCCAAGGCACCGAAGGTCCCGGTGTGGCGACCCTTGTAGAAGCTGCCCAGTGACTCGGCGGCGTCTTCGACCAGAGCGATCTGCCAGCGGGCACAGACGCTGACCAAGCCGTCCAAGTCAGCCGGGTGACCAAAGGTGTGCATCGGCACACAGGCGCGGATCACTTTGCCGTCGGCTCGGGTGCGGCACAGACCGTCATCGCCGACCTCTGCGTGCTCGGTCAGCCAGGCGTCCAGCGCTGTGGGAGACAGGCCAAGTGTGTGCCGGTCCACGTCGATGAACAGGGGCTCGGCACTGCAATAGGCAATGGCGTTGCAGGTGGCGACAAAGGTGAGGGGCTGAGTGACGACCAACTCGCCCGGCAGAACGCCTGCCAGCTTCAGGGCAATGTGCAGCGCCGCTGTGCCATTCACAGTGGCGACCGCCCTGGGGCTGGCGGTGTAGGCGGCCATGTCACGCTCAAACCGGTCCACGAAGGCTCCGACGCTGGACACGAAGGTGGATTCGATGGTGTCCACCACATAGGCACGCTCATGCCCCGCAAAGATGGGGGCATGAAGCGGGATGAAGTCATCGCTGCGATATTGCTCGCGGATGAACTGGACCAGTGCGTTGAACATGGGCAGGTCAGACGTTGTAGATATCGGCCTTGTACTTGGCCAGGTTCTCGGGGCGTGTGAACCAGTCCACGGTCGCCTTCAGACCGTCCCTGATGCTGAATTCTGGCTTGAATCCGGTCAGGTTGTGGATCTTGGTGTTGTCGCACCACAGACGGAAGACCTCTGACTTGCCGGGGCGCAGGCGCTGCTCGTCTGTGAGGAACTCGACATCGCTGTTCATCAACTCGCGGATGAGATTGAGGGTGTCACCCACAGAGATCTCGAAGTTGGAGCCGATGTTC